>ERZ1034984.691-NODE-691-length-36549-cov-5.414150_pt1 | contig 36549 bp, 57 predicted proteins | sample MGYA00520589_ERZ1034984 | MGnify/ENA primary metagenome ERZ1034984 (study PRJEB33766, sample SAMN09781790) | gut metagenome | biome: gut microbiome | host: Homo sapiens | place: Madagascar | study: EMG produced TPA metagenomics assembly of the PRJNA485056 data set... | reverse complement strand
CCGTCCAGCGCCGATTTACACGAGGGCCGAAATCCACAGGAGGCATCTATGGAAATCAAGACGGCCAGGCATGGCACCCGCTCTATGTATGTACATCACGGCTGCCGGTGCGAAGCCTGCTGTCGTGCAGAACATGCACAATACCTGAAGCGAAAGGAAAGCCAGGCTCGAAAAAGGACCAACAGCAAATGGGAATCGGTTGAGTATACACCCAGATCAAATCGGCTTAGATCACAAAGCGAACACAACCGGAACCGATACAGGGAGTTCAAGGCCAGTGCATCTACACACGCGCGGCCAATACGCTGGACCGAACTGGCGTCTCTGTATGGAAATCGGTGCGCGATCTGCGGCTGTATTGTTGATCCAAATGACAAGTGGATCGGCAAGAACGGCCGCATGAGCTATGGGCGGCACTATCCGACCGTAGATCACATCATCCCACTCAGGCATGGCGGTTCAGATGTGCTCGAAAATGTGCAGCTTTTGTGCAAGCACTGTAATTCACGGAAAGGAGCCAGCACGGATGCGGCAATACACAGTGAGCCGAAAAGGCAGCAGGCTGGCCCAGCTGAAGAACCTGCGTGATACGCTGGGCAAGGCTATTGATGGCTGTGAAAGCATGAGAGACCTTGCCGCGCTATCACGTCAGTACCGGGAGACCATCCGGGAAATTGAGGACCTGGAGGGAGGTGCGCAGGATGGCGACGAAATCGGCGACCTGCTCGCCGAGCGCAGGGCCGATGGGAAGCCAGGTGCCGTGCGAACGCACCGCACCGGCCCACCCGTTTAGTGATGGGCCGGACGCCGTGAAGCTGCTGCGCCTGGGCGGCACCGTGCTGGACCCATGGCAGAGCGACATTCTGGGCGACTGGCTGGGCCGCACGGCCTCCGGCAAGTGGGCCGCACCCACGGCGGGCGGCAGCGTACCCCGGCAGAACGGCAAAAGCCTGCTGGTGCAGGGCCGGGCGGAGGCCGGGATGCTTCTGTTCGGCGAGACAGTTTTATACACCGCGCACCTCCAGAAAACGGCCACTGAGACGTTTGAGGAGATGCGCGATTTCTTTGAGGGCCCCAAGCTGCGCCGCCATGTGGCCGAGATCAAAACGGCCATCGGACGGGAGCAGATCATCCTGAAGAGCGGCGCAAAAATCAAGTTTCTGGCCCGCACCCGCAACGGCGGCCGCGGCCAGCATGGCGACCTGCTCATCTTTGACGAGGCGCAGGAGCTGAACGAGACGGCCCAGGGGTCGTTTCTGCCGGCCATTTCGGCCAGCCGGAACCCCCAGACCATCTACGTGGGCACGCCCCCTGGGCCGGACGCTGTGGGCACGGTGTTCCGGAACCTGCGCAGCCGTGCCCTTGCCGGTGACGCGGCACGGGCCGCCTGGTTCGAGTTCTCGGTGCCGGAGATCGGCGACGTGAAGGACCCGGCCCGCTGGGCGGCGGCCAACCCGGCCCTGGGGCGGCGCATTCAGCTCTCCACCATCGAGGGCGAGGCCGAACAGCTGGACCCGGACACCTTCGCCCGGGAACGGCTGGGCTGGTGGAGCCCGGTGGCCGTGGAGCAGCAGGACTACGCCCTGGACCGGGCGGCCTGGGAAGCCTGTGCCAGCGAGGACGAAAAGCCCGAGGGAAAAACGGCCTACGGCATCAAATTTGCCGCCGACGGCAGTTGTGTGTGCCTGTGCGGCGCGGTGATTCCGAAGAACGGCCCGGCCCGGGTGTCGCTGCTGGAACTGCAGCCCTCCGGCCGGGGGCTGGCCTGGCTGGCCGACTGGCTGAATCAGCGGTACGACAAGGCCAGCTGTGTGGTCATCGATGGCCGCAACGGCGTGGACGTGCTGGTGGAGCGCATCCGGGAGGTGTGGAAGGCGAAAAATTCGGTCGTGCGGCCCGCCGTGCGGGACGTGATCGCGGCCGTGGGGCTGTTCACCACGGCGGTAAACGAGGGCGGCCTGACCTGGTACCGCCCGCAAACCGCCCTGAACGAGAGCGCCCTCACCAGCACAAAACGGCCCATCAGCGGCGGGTACGGCTTCGGCGGCGAGAACAGCCTGCCGGTGGAAGCCTGCGCCCTTGCCCTGTGGGGGGCCAAAACATCCAAGCGGGACCCCTCCCGCAAAATGCGCATCGGCTGAAAGGAGCTTCATGCAGACGTTGAACTTCGGCATTGTGCCCGGCCTGAGCGGGGCCGAGCAGGCGCAGCTGCGGGACCTGGCGGACACCTACAACTACCACCAGGGCCGCAACGCGCGCAAGGAGACCTACTACGAGGGCCACATCGGCCTGGCGGACGTGAACCTGGGCATTGCCCTGCCGCAGGGCCTGCGCGGGCTGGAGGTGGGCTGCAGCTGGGGGCAGAAGGCCGTGGATGTGCTGGCCGCCCGCAGTATGTTTGACGGCTTTGTGGGCGCCGGTGGCAATCTGGACGGGCTGGCCCGCCTAGTTGCGGACAACCGGCTGCTGGCCGAGTATGCCAAGGCCTGCCGGGACGAGCTGAAATATGGCTGCGTGTTCGCCACCCTTTCGGCCGACCCGGCCATTGGCTGCCGGGTCCGCTTTCACTCACCCGCCACGGCGGCGGCCCTGTGGAACGGAGAAAAGGGCCGCATTGACTGTGGCCTGGCCATCATTGATACGGTGAGGGATGAACACTTTGAGGGCGTATGGCGGCCCTGCCTGGTGAATTTTTACACCGACAACGCGGTGATTGTGCTGCGCTGCCACGGCAGCTTATGGACGGCGGAACGCCATGCCAACAAAATGGGCCGCCCCTTGATGGAGCCGCTGATCTGGAACGCCACCAACTCCAAGCCCTTCGGCCGCTCGCGGCTGAAAAAGCCCATCCGGGCCTTGATTGACGACTATGTGCGCACCGCCGCCAACGCTGCCATTGCATTGGAGTTTGACACCACACCCCAAAAGTACATTCTGGGCGTGACCGATGAGCAGTACGACGCCATCGTTTCCAACAAATTCAAGACCTACATGGGCGCCCTGATGGCGGCCACCTCCAACCCGGAAACCGGCGCGAACCCGGTGTTCGGCCAGCTGGCGCAGGGCAACCTGCAGCCCCATGTGGAGAAAATGCGCATGACCGCCACCCAGTTTGCGGCGGCCACCGGCCTGACCGTGACCGATGTGGGCGTGGTGAACGACGCCAACCCCACCAGCAGCGACGCCATTCTGGCCCAGAGCCAGACGCTGGTGCTGCTGGCCCAGCAGCTGAACACCGGCAACGGCGACGCCCTGCGCACCATTGCCTGCATGGCCCAAGCTGTGGCGCGGGGCTGCACCTTGGCCGAGCTGACCGAGGACGAAACCGGCATTATGGCCCACTTTAAGAACCCGGCCATGCCCAGCGTGGCCGTAACCGCGGACGCCGCCATTAAAATCGCCTCGGCCCGGCAGGAGTTTGCCAGCACCGACACCTTTCTGGAGATGATCGGCTTCGACCAGGCGGACATCCGGCGCATCAAGGTGCAGGAGCAGCGGGTGCGGGGCCAGCAGGTCCTGATGGAGACGGAAGATGCAGATAACAGCCCGGACATGGAATGAGTACATTGCCCGGCTCTCGAAGCTGAACGAGAAGGCCGGGCAGCTGATGCAGGAGTACGTGGCCGCCCACGGCATTGAGGATGGCCCGGCGCTGATCGCCTACGCCCACGCGCTGGTGACGAAGTACGGCGAGGGCAGCGCGGAGCTGGCCTGCCAGATGTATGACGCTCTGGCCGAGGCTTCCAAGGCCAACCTGCCCGCAGCCGAACCGGCCGCCACGGCGGAGTACGGCGAGGTGGCCCGCATGGTGAACGCCACCAAGCGCCAGAACCCCGCCAACCTGCCAAACGGCGTGCGCCGCCTGGTGAAGCGGGCCGGGGCCGACACCACCCTGCACAACGCCATCCGGGACGGGGCCGAATGGGCCTGGGTGCCCCATGGAGACACCTGCCCCTTCTGCATAATGCTGGCCTCCAACGGCTGGCAGAAGGCCAGCGCCAAGCTGCTGAAGGGCGGCCACGCCGAGCACATCCACGCCAACTGTGACTGTGAGTTTGCGGTGCGGTTTGACGGCAGCACCACCGTGGCCGGTTACGACCCGGAGAAATATCTCAGGCAGTACCGTGCGGCCGGCAGCGATGTGAACGCCATGCGGCGGATTGACTACGCCGCCCACCGGGAACGTATCAATGCGCAAAAGAGGGCGGCGTATGCGGCGAGGAAAGCCCTTGAAGCCGAAACTCTCCCCACTTCCGGCGGAATGTTGGATGTGTTGGAAGAATACCAGCGCAATGCCAAACCCGGTGCAGGCACTTTGACCTACGGCGAGGGCTACCGTATTTCCCACCATGCTGAGGAAATAAAAACAGCACAATGGCTGCACGAAAACCTCGGCGGCGACATTGTGCTGCTGGCTGAAGATGGCGGGCTTTATGAAAAGACTCCAGATTTTTTGTGGCGTGGCAAGGGATGGGAATTAAAAACTACCACAACCGAAAAATCTGCCGATAGTGCACTGCGAAACGCATTAAAACAAATACTTGAAAATCCTGGCGGCGTAATTTTGGACTATGGCGACAATGAAGTCTCTATTCAGGACATAGAAAAAATTGTGATACGCCGTTTGGAACGGCAAGAAAAATGTACAGCAGATATTTTAATCCTAAATCATGGAAAGATCGTCAGAGCGATTCGATACAAAAAATGAGGCTTTACCACCCCCACCAGAACGGGCGGAGGGGAGCCTCACCTATATTATATTCAAACATCATAGAAAAGTCAATAAAATCAGTAAGGAGTCTAACATGAAGTCTAACATGAAAAAAATCTTTTCCGCAGTTTTTTCTGTTCTGATTGCCACAATGCTGCTGTGCGGCTGTTCTGAAGCCGACAAAGCAAATGCCAATATTTCCAAACAGGCCGATTACTTTGAGAGCGAGCGTAAGATCACCGTCTACAACGCCCGCACCGATAAGATCATCATGGAAGCCGAGGGGTACATGTCTATCTCCAACAATTCCAACAATGAGCTTGTTTGCACTGTGAAAATCGGCCCGGATACCTACCGCAAGAATTATATCTACCTCAACAGTTATACCATGTATGTTGTCGAAGATATCACCGGGACGCACACAGACCCGTATCACTACAAGCTTTATTTCCACACGGATGTTTTGCCGAGCGTGGAAGTCAAGCCGTAAATCTCCCAGCAACTTAAAGCACTGTGCAAAATGCATGGTGCTTTTTTCATGCCCATTTCGCCCGCACGAGGGCGGCATGGGCACCATCGCAGCGGGCAGTGCGTACCCTGCCCAAAACCGCCGGCGGAAGGAAAACCGCGTTACCAAACCGTGGTTTCACACCCAGAAAGGAGTTTTCCACCATGAAACGCGAAGATGTGAAAAACAAGATTCCCGGCATCACCGACGAGCAGCTGGACTGGCTCATGCAGGAAAACGGCAGCGACATCACCCGGGAGAAATCCGCCGCCAACGCCCTGCAGGCCCAGGTGGACAGCCTGACCGCCCAGGTGGCCACGGCCCAGGACGGCCTGAAGGCCTTCGGGGAGCACAAACCCGAGGATTTCGCCGCCGCCCAGCAGCAGATCGCCCAGCTGCAGCAGCAGATGCAGGCCCAGGCGGACGGCTTTGCCTTCGACCATGCGCTGGATACCGCCATCCTCGGCAAGCAGGGCCGCAGCGTCAAGGCGGTGCGCGCCCTGCTGGACGTGGACGCCCTGAAAGGCTCGAAGGACCTCACCGCCGACATTGCCCAGGCGCTGGAAGCGGCCGCCAAGGCGAACCCCTGGGCCTTCGGCGAGGCGCAGCCCGCCGGTTACCCGGCCGTGAAGGACGGCGGCGAGGGTGGAAAAACTCCCACCGGCTCGGCCCGCGAACAGTTTGCGGCCTGGGCCGAACAGGCACTCAAATAATCACACCCACTACAAAAAAGGAGCATCCATATGGCAATTGATATGAACCGAACCACCATTGCTCTGCCCGGCCAGGTTTCCAGCGAGATCTGGCAGAAAACCCAGGAGAGCAGCGCCGTGATGGGCCTGGCCCGGCGCATCGCGCTGCCCGGCCTGGGCGTGACCATCCCCGTTATCACCGGCGACCCGGAGGCCGCCTGGGTGGGCGAAACCGACAAGAAGCCCGTGAAGCGCGGCACCCTGGCCACCAAGCAGATGACCCCCTACACCCTGGCCGTCATCGTGCCCTTCTCCAACCAGTTCCGGCGCGACCTGCCCGGCCTGTACGACGCGCTGGTGCAGCGCCTGCCCAACGCCCTGGGCAAGAAGTTTGATCAGACCGTGTTCGGCGGCGTCACCGCACCTGGCTCCAACTTTGACACCCTCAAGGGCTGTACCGCGCAGGAGATCGGCACCGACGCCTACAAGGGCCTGGTTGCCGCCGACGCTGACGTGGCCGCCCACGACGGCATTCTCAGCGGCTGGGTGCTGTCTCCCCAGGGCAAGGCCGTGCTGCTGAACGCGGTGGACGGCAACAAGCGCCCCCTGTTCATCAACAGCGTGGCCGAGGGCGCGGTGCCCATGATTCTGGGCGCCCGCGCCAGCTACAGCAAGGGGGCCTACATCGCCGACAGCACCACCGCCAAGAAGAACGTGGTGGGCTTCGGCGGCGACTGGACCCAGGCCGTGTACGGCACCGTGGAGGGCGTACAGATCACCATCAGCGACCAGGCCACCCTGGAGGACGGCAGCACCACCATCAACCTGTTCCAGCAGAACATGTTTGCGGTGCGCGCCGAGATCGAGGTGGGCTTCCGCTGCGACACCACCGTGTTCAACAAGCTGACCGTGACCGGCACCTGAGGAGGAGCGCCATGACCTACGCCGAAGTGTTTGATGTGGAGGCCGGGTTCCGCACCCTTTCGGAGGACGAGCGGGCCCGATGCAATGCTTTGCTGGCCGAGGCAGCCATTCTCATTGACACCTACAACCCGGATGCCGGAGACAACGCCCGGCGGCTGGTAAGCTGCCGCATGGTGCGCCGCGTGCTGGGCGACGGCAGCGGCGGCGATGCGCCCCTGTATCCCATGGGGGCCTCGCAGGGGTCTGCCTCGGCGCTGGGCTACACCCAGAGCTGGACCCTGACCGGCGGCGCGGCCGGCGAGCTGTACCTCTCCCGGCTGGACAAAAAGCTGTTGGGCGTGGGCAGCAAAATTGGGGCGTACAGCCCGGTGGAGGGCCTTTGCGATGCTGCGCGGAATTGATGTGATCCTGTACGAACGGCACAAAACCGGCGAGGACGCCTTTCACGCCCCGGTGTACGAGGAAACGCCGGTCACGGTGCACAATGTGCTGGTGGGCGAGCCGGACGCTGCGGCCGTGGTGAGCGAATTGCAGCTGACCGGCCGCCGCCTGGCCTATGTGCTGGCCCTGCCCAAGGGCGATGAGCACGACTGGGCCAACGCCGCGGTGGAGTTTTTCGGCCAGAAGTTCCGCGCCTACGGGGACGTGACCCAGGGCATTGAGGCCCTGCTGCCGCTGCCCTGGAACAAGAAGGTGAAGGTGGAACGGTATGGCTGAGCGCGTGAAGGTCAAGCTGAACTACAAGGGCGTGGGCCAGCTGCTGAAAAGCAGCGAGATGCAGGCCCTGCTGGCCCAGCACGCCGGGCAGATCGCCGGGCGCTGCGGAAGCGGCTATGAAACCGACGGCTTTGTGGCCCAAACCCGGGCGGTGGCCACGGTGTACGCCGCCACCCGGGCGGCACGAGCCGACAACGCCCGAAGCAACACCATTCTGAAGGCACTGAAATGATTGAAGAGATTGTATTGCAGCACCTGGCGGGGCAGCTGGAGGTTCCCGTGGGCATGGAAGTGCCGGAGAACCCGGCCGACACCTTCTGCGTGCTGGAAAAAACCGGCAGCGGGCGGCGCAACCGCCTGGACACGGCCACCTTTGCGGTGCAGAGCTGCGGCCCCACCCTGCTTGAGGCCGCGCGCCTGAACCAGCGGGTGAAGGCCGCCATGGACCGGCTGGCTGAACACCCAAAAATCAGCCGGGTGCAGCTGAACAGCGACTACAATTTTACCGACACGGCCCAAAAGCGCCACCGCTACCAGGCTGTGTATGACATTACGTTTTATGAGGAGTGAGAGCTTATGGCAAACGCAGAACATGTATCGGCGGCAAAGCCCAAAACGGGCGGCGCAATTTACCGGGCCCCGCTGGGCACGGCCCTGCCCACCGACGCCACCACCGCGCTGAACGCCGCCTTCAAGTGCCTGGGCTACTGCGGCGAGGACGGCCTTGTGAATACCAACTCGCCCGACAGCGACAGCGTGAAGGCCTGGGGCGGCGACACGGTGCTGACCTACCAGAAGTCCAAGGAGGACACCTTCAAGTTCACCCTGCTGGAGGTACTGAACCCGGACGTGCTGAAGGCTGTGCATGGGGACGACAACGTGACCGGCACGCTGGCTACTGGCATCACCGTGAATGCCAACAGCGCGCAGCCGGCGGGCTGCTGCTGGGTCATGGAGATGATCCTGCGGGACGGCACCCTGAAGCGGATCGTCATCCCCAATGCGGCCATCACCGAGGTGGGCGACATTACCTACGCGGACGATGAGACCATTGGCTACGAGACCACCATCACCGCCGTGCCGGATGCCGAAGGCAACACCCACTATGAGTACATCAAGGGGGCGAGCGTATGATGCGAACCGGCGTAACCGCAAGCGGCTTTGCCTGGAGCCTGGACGATGCCGTGCTGAACAACATGGAGCTGGTGGACGCGCTGGCCGAGATGCAGGAGGAGAACCCGCTGCAGATCTCCGCCGTCTGCCGCCTGGTGCTGGGCAAGGCCCAACGCAAGGCCCTGTATGACCACCTGCGCACCGAGGACGGCCGCGTGCCTGCCGATCAGGTGTCCGCCGCCCTGAACGAGATCTTCCTCGCCCTGGGGCCTGACGCAAAAAACTGACGACCCTCGCCGGAATGCTGGCCGCCGACCGGAACGCGGTGATCTGCGACCTGGCCGAAACCTATGGAATTTTAGACTACAAAGCGTTGCCGGTTCCGCTGCTGGCAACGCTTTGTTCCGGTTTGAGGGAAACGTCACGCATTAAACTGCGGCTCAGCGGAATGTCTGTGCCGAGCGACGTGATGCTGCTGGCGGCAGCGGTGGACAAGCTGGCCTGGCTGGTGTGGGCACAGACCACGGACGGCCAGAAGGGCCGCAACCGGCCAGAGTCCGTCCTGGAAGAGCTGCTGGGGCGGCACAGCGAACCGGGCCGCCTGCGCACCTTTGACAGCCCCGCCGCCTTTGAGGCCGCCCGCGCGGCCATCCTGAAAGGAGGATGATCCATGGCAACGGAATTGGCAAAAGCCTATGTACAGATCATCCCATCGGCCGAGGGCATCGGCGGCAAGCTGAACGGCCTGCTGGGCGGCGAGGCTGCTGCCGCAGGCGACTACGCAGGGAAGAGCCTGGGCAAAACGCTGGTGGGCACCATGATCAAGGTGCTGGCGGCGGCCGGAATCGGAAAAGCGCTGCAAAGCGCCTTTAAGTCGGGCAGCCAGTTTGAAACGGCGGTGGCCAAGGTGGCCACCATTGCCGACACCGGCAGCGTGAGCATCGAGACCCTGCGAGGGCAGATTACCGCCATGTCCAGTGAGACGGGCGTGGCCGCCGGAGACATCGCCGAAGCGGCCTACCAGGCCATCAGCGCCGGGCAGAAAACCGAAAATGCCGTGGCCTTTGCCGGGCAGGCCACCAAGCTGGCGGCCGCCGGCTTTACCTCCAGCGCCTCGGCGGTGGACATCCTTACCACGGCCCTGAACGCCTACGGCATGAGTGCCGATGCGGCCAGCCACGTCTCCGACGTGCTGCTGACCACCCAGAACCTGGGCAAAACCTCGGTGGATGAGCTGGCCTCCAGCATGGGCCGGGTCATCCCACTGGCTTCGGCCTACGGGGTGAGCATTGAGAACCTTTCCAGCGTGCTGGCCGTGCTGACGGCCAACGGCATTGCCACGGCGGAGGCTTCCACCTACGCCAAATCCATGCTGAATGAGCTGGGCTCCACCGGCTCCAACGTGGCAAAGGTGTTGAAGGCACAGACCGGCCAGAGCTTTGCCGACCTGATGGCCTCCGGCAAAAGCCTGGGCGACGTGCTTCAGGTGCTGTACGACAGTGTGGACGGCGATTCCACCCGCTTCAACGGGCTTTGGTCCAGCGTGGAGGCCGGCACCGCCGCGCTGTCGCTGGCTTCCTCCGGCGCGGGTCGGTTCAACGAGGTGCTGGGCCAGATGCAGGCGGACTCAAAGCTGACCGAATCCGCCTACGAAACCATGACCGATACCATGGCCCATAAGATGGATGCCCTGAAAACCAACGCACAGAACCTGGGCATTGCCCTGTTTGACGCGGTGGGCGGCAAGCTGGGCGAGGGCGTCAGCCTGGCCAGCGGGTATCTGCAGGCCCTCACCCAAGGGTTCCAGTCCGGCGGGCTTGCGGGTCTGGCCGAGAGCCTGGGCGGCATTTTTACCGACCTGTTCATGAACGTTCTGCCCACCGTCACCCAAAGCGGCACCGAGCTGCTGAACGGCCTTGCCGCGGGCATGGCTCAAGGGGTTCCGGCGCTGCTGGCCCAGGCCCTACCCATGCTGGAGACCTTCAGCGGCAGCCTGCGGGAAAACGCGGGCAAGCTGGTGGACGCGGGCCTGCACCTGCTGGTGCAGCTGGTGCAGGGGCTGGTGAACGGCCTGCCCACCCTCATTGCCTATGTGCCCACCATCGTCACCAACATCGCGGGCATCATCAACGACAACATGCCGAAGATCCTGCTCACCGGTATGCAGATCCTGCTCATGCTCATCCAGGGCATCGTGCAGAGCATCCCGGCCCTGATCGAGAACGCCGGGCAGATCGTGCAGGCCATCTTCTCGGTGATCATGGCGTTCAACTGGATCAGCCTGGGCGGCAAGATCGTCACCCTGCTGAAAAACGGCATCAGCAGCCTGGCCAGCCTGCCGGGCAAGGTGATGCGGAACATCGCCCGCAGCGTGTACGACACCTTCAAAAACGGCTTTTCCTGGCATGCGCTGGGTCAAAACATCATTCAGGGCCTGATCAACGGCGTGGGCAGCATGAAAAACCTGCTGATCGAGGCGGCCAAGAACATTGCCAAAACCTTTTTGAATTCCATCAAGAAGAAGTTCGGCATTGCGTCCCCCTCCAAGGTGATGCGCGATCAGGTGGGCCGCTGGATTCCCCTGGGCATGGCCGCAGGCATTGAGCGCACCGCCGCCAGCGTGACCGACGCCATGGCCGACCTGACCGACGTAAACGAGTATTCCATTGGAAACTCGAAGGCACTGCTGGCGGATGAATTCAGCACCCGGCCCCGCCGCGTGGTGCGCCTGCTCACCCAGAGCGAAACCGCCTCCGGCCCGCTGCCGGGCGGCAGCACGGCGGGCTATACCACCTACCTGTATCAGACCATCCACACCCACGACAGCCTTACCCCCGCCGAGATGACGCGGGAGGCTGAGGACTTTTTGGAGCGAAGCAAATGGCAAATTCCGTGATGTTTTTTTACGAGAACCAGCTGGGCGGGCAGCTGGCCTTTGGCCGCACAAGCGACCACATTCTCAGCGACATCTCCGGCATATCGCAGGTTTCGGCCACTGTGGCCGAGGCCCAGGGCGTGGGGCAGGTGGGTGCCACGGCCTCCGGGGCCAGCGTACAGCCCAAAACCATCACCCTCAACGGCACCGTGCGGGATGCCGCCGCCCGGGCTTCTCTTCTGGCGGCGGTGCTGCCCGGCGTGCCCGCCACGCTGACCATGGCCCGCGGCGCAAACCGGTACTTCCTTGAGGGCATCCCGGAAAAAAGCCCCGAGGTGAGCAGCAACGACGGCCCCCAGAGCTTCCAGTTCGCGCTGCGCTGCTCCTACCCCTACTGGCGCGGGCCGGAAGCCCGGAGCCTGCTGTCCGGCCTGTCGGCGCAGTTCCACTTTCCCACCAGCCTTGCGGGGCGCTGGTACATCAGCCGCTACACCAGCGAGGCCTTCTGCACGGTAACCAACCCCGGCAACATCGCCAGCGATCTGACCCTGCAATTCCGGGCCCGCACTCAGGTAACGAACCCGCGGGTTTATCATCTGGAAAGCGCAAGCTACATCCAGCTTGACACCACCCTGGACATTGGCGACACCATTACCGTATCCACGGTATACGGCAACAAGGGGGCCACCCACAGCAGCCAGACCGGCAGCGAGAGCAACGCCTTCCGCCTGCTGGACATCGGCTCCAACCTGGCCATGCAGCTGCAACCGGGGGAAAACACCTTCCGGGTCACAGCCGCCGCCGGGGCGGACGGGCTGGACGTGACGGTGATTGCCCCGAAGGGGGTGTGGGCCGGTGTCTGAGTTCTATGTGTACGACGGCGCCGACCGCATCGGCATTTTGGAGCACTGGAGCAGCGTGCAGTGGCTGGAGCAGTACGCCAGCGGCGGTGAGGCGAAGATCGTTGCCATGGCCACGCCGCAAAACGTAGCCCTGCTGGCGGTGGGCCGGGCACTGTACAACCCCGAAACCGGCACCGCCGCCCACATTCTCAGCCAGCAGATCGACGACAAGGGCGCCAGCCCCACCATCACCCTTCGGGGCGCGGTGGGTGCAGCCCGGCTGGATCAGCGCGTGGTGATGGGCACGGTGACCGTTCGGGACGCCGAGACCGGCATGCGCGCCATGGTGAGCCAAAACCTGCGCGGCCTGCCCATAAGCCTGGGGCCTTCGGCGGGCACGCACATCCCGCTGGACACCCAGGTGAGCTGGGGCAGCGTGCTGGAGGGGCTGGAAACCCTGGCCAGCGCCAGCGGACTGGGCTTTGGCTGCACCTTTGACCCGGCCGCCGGAACCGAGGCCTTTGCCGTGTACGCCGGGCGAGACCGCACCCAGGGCGAGGGCTACAACGGCTACCTGGGCGATGACATCTCCAACATTACCGACCTGAAGCTGGTGCGCGGCGTGAACGACCACTACAACGTGGCCGTGGTTTGCGGCCAGGGCGAGGGAGCTGCCCGGGCCGTGGTGCTGGTGGGCAGCGGAGAGGGCACTGCCCGGCGGGAGCTGTATGTGGACGCAAAGGACATTGCGGCGGAGTACCAGACGGCCACCGACACCGGCCGAAAGGACGAGGCCGGAAACCCCATCTACGAGTACGCCACCGTGCAGTACACCGAAGCCGAGTATAAGGCCCTTCTCACTGCCCGGGGCCTGCAGAAGCTGGCGGAGCACGGGGCCACCCTCACGCTGGACGCCACGGCCCAGGACGGCAGCACCCTGACCTACGGCAAAGACTACGGCCTGGGGGACATTCTGCCCATCAAGCTCACCCGGTACGGCCTGCTGGCCGCCGCCCGCGTGACGGGCGTGAAGATCGTATACGAGGCCAAGGGGCGGCAGGTTCTGCCCCAGCTGGCCGATTTTCAGGTGACGGCCCAGGCCGCCGCCCTGACTAACACAAGGAGGTGATCGTTTGGCGATCGTGGCATTTCCTCTGGACAACACCGAGTACACCGCCTCGGCCATGGGGGCCTTTCTGGCCACCCGCACCCGCGGCGTGTACTCCGCCGATGACAGCCTGGCCGTAACCGCCAACGGCAACATGACCGTGACCGTCGGCCCCGGCCTTGCCTGGCTGAAGGCGGCGGACTACTGGGGCCTTGCGGTGTGCAGCGAAGCCGCCGTCACCCTGACGGTGTCCACCGCCAGCAGCAGCGCAAAGCGGATGGATGCCGTCTGCCTGCGGTTGGACAAAACCGGCAACAAGGCCGAACTGATCGTAAAGCCCGGCACACCTGCCGCTATGCCCGTGCTGCCGCCCCTGCAGCGGAACGACAGCTACGATGAGATTTATCTGGCCGGCATTTCGCTGGCGGCGGGCCAGGTGGCTGTCTCGGCGGCGGACATCACCGACCTGCGCCTGAATGAGGACTACTGCGGCCTGATGCGGGACGGCGTGACCGGCATCCCCACCGCGCAGCTCTCCGCCCAGGCCGACGCCCTGATGGCCCAGCTGCGCCAGGCCATTCAGGCGGCTTCCAGCGGCGAGGGCGTGAGTGTGTACACACACCAAAAGTCCGGCACCATCCACAAGCTGACCGGCAGCGGCCCAAACGGCCGGGTCAAGCTGACCGCCAACGTGGCGGCGGGCGATACGGTGCAGGTGAACGACAAAACCGTGCCGGCTTATGTGGGCGGCGAAGCCTTTGCCGACGCCCTGGCGGGCGAGGCGCTGAGAGGCCGCTGGCTGAGCTTTGTGTGGGACGGTACACAGGTAAATTTTAGGGGTGGCGGGGGCTTATCGAACTCCAAGCTCGCCCTCGCCGATGCTACCCCGGCCACCGTGCTGGAGGGCAAAACTTTTTACGCCAGTGACAAGGTGCTGAAAACCGGTACCCAGAAGAACCGCAGCGTGGTGGGCAAAAACGGCGCGGTGGGCATCAGCCAATACTACCCCAGCGTGCCCGTCACTCCCGCGGCGGCGAACACGCAGACGAACCAGAACATGGACGGGGTGAACCGCTTTTGTTTGCAGCCCCCGGCGGGTATGTACGATGGCAACAGCTATGTGGGCGAGACTTACGACCGCGTGTCCGCGGCCATTGGCCTGACCGCTGAAAAGCTCATGTACGGCCAGCAGGTGCTGGGCATTACCGGCACCGGCGTGACCCGGGCCATCTGGCACGGCAGCATTCCGCACGATTATGCCGTCTACACGATGGGTACGGCGCCGGCTAATGGCACGCTGCTGTTCTTGTTTGCCGGCAGTGCCGATCATGATATGCAGATCCAGTCCATCACCATTGGCGGCCAGGTGGTGGCTACACCCTGGAGAAACAACCTGTATGTTGCCACCTTCCCGGTGGTTGCAGGGCAGCAAATCACGATGCAGTGGGCCAGTAACTACAGCGGCGGCACACCCTACGGCCAAGGCGTGATCTGCTATGTGTAAGTGTGGAGGAGGGATGAGTATGCCCAAACAAGGCACAACGTTCTCCCTGGCCGTTGATTTCACCGGCCTCGACCTAGACCAGGCCGAGCGCATCGAATTTATCTTCCGCCGGGGGCCCACCAACGCCTCACCGCTCATCAAGCGGTGCAGCTGGCCGGGTGAGGCAGTCCGCGAAGAGGGCGGCAGCCGCATCCTGGTGCCCTGGGCGGCAGCCGAAACCTGGCTGGTGCCCGGCGACGGCACCTTTTATCTGGACACCCGCATCACCCTACAGGGCGTGCGCGACCAGCCCGCCACCAACCTGGTGGCCCTGAAAATGGAGCGCACCCTGTTTGAACCGGCGGAAGGGGCGGATGACCCGTGAGCGTGCGCGTCTGCGTGGCCGCGGCCCGCGCCGTGCAGGTTGCCGCGGGCACCCCGGCCGCCTCTGTGGCGGTAACCGGCCCCGTGGTGGCGGCCCACGGCGAAGAGTACACCGGCCCCACCACTGTCACCCCGTCGGGCAGCGCCCAGACCCTGCCCACGGCACACAAATATCTCACAGACAACATCATAGTGCGAGAAATCCAGCGCTGGGACGTGGGCAACCCGTCCGGCGGCAAAACCGTATTTATCGGAGAGGAGTAGTAAATCATGCCAACCAATACTTACAATTCTAAAGTCATTTTTAACGGCGACGTCTTGATGGACCTCACCGGCGACACCGTCACCCCGTCGCAGCTGCTGAAGGGCATCACTGCCCACGGCAAGGACGGCGCACCCATCACCGGTACCTGCGACTGGGACGCCGCCACCGGCGACGCCACCGCCGCGGCCGCCGAAATCCTGTCCGGCAAGACGGCCTACGTGAAGGGCAAAAAGGTCTCCGGCACCATGCCCAACCGGGGCGCTGTGGCCGGCAAGATCAGCACCAAGGCCGGGGCCTACACCGTGCCCCAGGGCTACCACGACGGCAGCGGCAAGGTGACCATCGACTCCACCGAGCAGGCAAAGCTCATCCCCACCAACATCCGCGAGGGCGTGACCGTGCTGGGCGTGGAGGGCACCATGAGCGGCAGCGAGGACATGAAGCCCCAGAGCAAGAGCGTGACCCCCAAGGCCTCCGCCCAGACCGTGCTGCCCGATGAGGACTACAACTGCTTGTCTCAGGTGGAAGTGGCCGCCATCCCTTACGCGGTGAGCGACAACACTTCCGGCGGCAAGACTGTGACCATCGGGTAATGGTCATGGGCAACAGCAAGATTGTTTTTAACGCCAGGGTATTGATCGATCTGACGGCGGACACCGTGGCCGCCGCGAAGCTACTGGAGGGCGCCACCGCCCACGGCAAGGACGGCGAGCGGGTGACGGGGACGATGCTGGACCGGAACACGGTGGGCAAGCATGGGGCGGTGGGCATGGCGTCCAACTTTGCGGCTGTGGCGATTACGCCCGTAACCCGAAACACCCAAGCCCACGCCAACGTGGACGGCGTGAACCGCCTGTGCTTCCAGCCCCCGGCGGGCTGGTACAGCGGCGGGAGTTACGTTGGTGAGACCTATGCCAACGTGGCCTCTGCCATCGGCCTGAACGACGGGAACCTCTGTGCCGGAAACACGGTGCTGGGCATCACCGGCAGGGGCCATGCGGTGGCTATGTTTGCGACTATTGGCGACAATCGTTGGAGCGGCGGCTCTTACAACCGGCTCAAGCTGGCCTATACGGTGGGCGGCACGTCGGGATTCGGCGGCTGGGGCTGTTGGCTCCCGGCGGGCACCTACCGGGCGTGCGGGGCTATCGCTGACCTATCTAACTGCTATATCGCCGATGCTGGCTCTTTAGGCACTAGAATCTATGGCTCTGAGCGCGAGTATAAAAGCTCTCAGTGGGGCGGGCAGGGCACATTTACGCTCAACGGCAGCCAATGGGTTTCCGTCACCAGCGGCAACAGCAACTATTCTGAGTTGGGGGTTGTAACAATTTATCGTGTTTGATCGAGAGGAGGAGAACCATGACTTACGAGCAAAAGCAAGAGGCCATCAAAGCCCTTGTCTATGGCGGCACACAAGAGGCGGCCGCCGATGCGGCTGGCGTACCCGTCGCCGCGCTGGCCGAAATCGCGCAGGACGAGATTGACGAAGTGCGGGCAGACCTGCGGGAAATGGGGTGGATGGATTGAGCACAATGGAGGGCGTTGACGTCTCGAAGTATCAGGGCACTATCGACTGGAACAAGGTGAAGGCATCCGGCATGGGCTTTGCTATGGTGCGGCAGGGCTGGATTAACAGCGACGGCACGATTACTGAGGACCCTTTTTACCGCCAAAACATGGCCGGGGCACACGCGGCGGGCTTGCATACCGGCGTGTATTTGTACAGCTATTGCACGAGCGAAAGCGCCATGCGGGTAGCTGCAAACGCGTGTGTAGCCATGCTGGATGGCTTTGTGTGTGATATGCCTATCGCGCTGGACTTTGAGCACGCGACGCTGTACAAAAAGTTTTCGCGCACCTCGAACTCGAGCATGTGCGCGGCCTTTTTGAGCCGTATTGAGGAGCTGGGCCGCTACTGCATCCTGTACACCTACAAGTCTTTCGCAGCGGCCTATCTGGACATGGGTGCCCTGAGCCGCTATGACTTTTGGCTGGCCCACTACACCGCCCGCACGGACTACACCGGCCCCTATGGGATGTGGCAGTACACAAGCAACGGCAGCGTTCCCGGCATTTCAGGGCGCGTGGACTGCAACCACGCTTACAAGGATTATCCGGCGCTAATTGCCGGGAAGAAAGAGGAGGAAGTTATGAGCGATATGCTGAAAGTAGGCCCGGTATCGGGCGGCGACCGCAAGACCATGGCAGCCCTGGCGGACAGCCTGGGCCTGCCCCACGAGGACGCGGGCAATTATCTTATCATCGGCCCCGCCAGCGCAGGCGACCGGAAGGCGGTGGCTGCAAAGGCTGCTGCTCTGGCAGTGGGCTGCATGGAGTACGTACCCGAGCCTGAGCCGGAGCCGACCCCCGAGCCTGAGCCGGAACCCACTCCGGCACCCGACAGCGGCAAGGACGATACTGCCGCCTGCACCGAGCAGCTGGCCCGCATTGAGGCAAAGCTGGACAAGCTGCTGGGGCTGCTCGAGCTGGTGAATCCCGCTTTGCTGGAGGGCTGACATGGAGAGCATCATTGTGGCGCTGATCGGCGGCGGCGTGACCCTCATCGGGGTGCTCATCGCCAACGGCAAAACGCAGGCCGTCACCGACACCAAGCTGGAGGAGCTGACCCGTGAGGTGCGGGAACATAACAACTTCGCCCGCCGCGTACCGGTGATGGAGGAGCAGATCAAGGTGATCAACCACCGAATTGCGGATCTTGAAACCGCAGGAAAGGACTAACCATGGAAATTTCGTATCTGTCGGATTACATGATTCCGGTCATCGTGGGCCTGTGCCTGTGCGTGGGCTATGTGACCAAAAAGTGGGTGAAGGACGTGGACAACAAGTTCATTCCCACCCTGTGCGCCGCCCTGGGCGTTGCCCTGGCCTGCTGGGCCAGCTGGCCCGCCATCGACGCCGGCACCATCCTGGCCGGCATGGTCAGCGGCCTGGCCTCCACCGGCCTGCACCAGGCGTTCAAGCAGCTGGTGGGCGACAACTAAGCCAGAATGCAGCAAAAGGCCCTCCCGTGTGGGAGGGCCTTTTTTAGATGAAATCCAAAAATAAAAGCAGCCGAAATCTGGCATAAAGTGCACCGTTCAGAGCACAATTCCTGCACTTTGCACTGTTTAAGTTGGGCAAATATTGGGCTAACCGCGCCGAAATAGGGTCAAACAGGGTCAAATAGTGCAAATTCAGAAATGAAAAAAGACGCCACATCTTTCGATGTAACGCCTTTTTTTTGGTGGGCGGTAAGGAACTCGAATCCCTGACCCCCTGCACGTCAAGCAGACGTTCACCATAAGTTTCTATCGCTATACCGATATAATTATAGCGCGTTGGGCAAATGTTGGGCTAACCAGCATGAAATACGTTCGTACAACAGGGCCGCACTCTTCGTGGGCCACTTTGCCCCGCCATGCTCACCCGCCCATTTGGTGCAGCTTGTCCCCCAGCTTGTCCAGTTCGGCGGCCATGTCCTGCGCGGCGCGGTGAATGTACACTCGGTCTGTTATGTCGCTGCCGATTGCGTGGCCGCCGGTGCGCTGCATCACATCCTTGCGCACCCCGGACTGAGCCGCCAGAGTGAAAAAGGTGTGGCGGCAGCTGTACGGCACCAGGCGGGGCGGCACATCGTCTACGCGGCTGCCGTCCGGCCGGTACGGGTTTGGCATGATGCCCAAGCGTGCGAGGGCCGGGTAGAATTCCCGCATTCGGTAGTTGTGCAGGCTGAGCTGCTTGCCGGCGGGCGATGGAAACACATAGCCGCCCGGCGCGGCGGCCAGATAGTACCGCAGAAAGATGGGCCACACGGCGGAGTTGATGTACAGCGGCCGCCCTCGGCCGGCCTTCGTTTTACTGCCGGCCAGCAGCAGGCAGTGGCCGTCCACATCGATCGCGTCGTCCCGGCGGATCTTGACCAGGTCGGCCGGGCGCATTCCGGTGCCGATCAGCACCAGGATAATGTCCACGTCCCGGGTGCCCTGGTGGGCGAACAGGGTGCGGATCTCGCTCTCAGTGAACACCTGCCGCTCGCCGCTCTTGTCTCCGTCAATGTACAGCAGCCGGGCATAGTCCTGGCTGATCAGGTCGTTCTGCATGGCCCAAGCGGTGCATTTGGAAATCACCTGAAGCACCTTCGTGCACAGGGATTCGCTGTACCCCTCGTCCGCCAGGTCGTCGAGGATCGGCTGATAGTGCCGGGGCCGCAGCTCTCGCATTTTCTGGCCGCCGATGCGCCCGGCCAGGTGCCGGCGGTACGCGCCGTCCAGCGTGACCTGCTGATTTTGCCCCAGCGCCTGGAATTTGGCGCTTTGGCACACCAGCGCCCAGACCTGGCCGAAGGTGTAGTTGTACACGCTGCTGGCGGCCTCCACGTTTTCGGGCGTGACGGCGGCCTGAGCCTCCCGCAGGGTTGCATAATAGCCCAGCTGGATGAAACGACCGTCCTTGTACACTCTGGCCCGCCAGGGTTTGGCCAGGCCGTCCACCTTGTACACGGTGCCGGATCCGTTTGACCGCTTGCGGCGGCGGGTCACCGGCCGCTCAGCCGCCCCGGTGGACTGGCCGCAGTAGCAGCAGTATGGCGCCGCCTGAATGCGACGGCGGCAATGGGGACACAACATGACAAACACCTCCCGTATGACTTGTCAGGCCTGCCCGGAGGTGGTACAATACAGATGTTCTTGCTGGTATTGTCCTCTCCGGGCAAGCTGGTTGGATGCGCCCTCGGTGTTGGTAGCACCGGGGGCGTTTTTATTTTGCTTTCTTTTTAGCTTCTTTTTCCAAAGATCTAATTGTTTTCAGATAATCCTCTTCCACAGGAGACAGCGTCTTAATGCGGTATTTTTTGTACTCTTCCCGCGCCTTTTCCAGCGCTTGCCGGTGCGTGATACTTCCGGCACCAACCAGCTTTTTCTCGCCCATGGATGCAAGAATATTATCCAGTTGCTCAATGTAGTCCTTCATATACATGGGATTATGCCGAATCGCCTGAATTTCTGCAAAGTCAAAGTAACCGGATACTAGATTGTTCAGAACTTTCAGTTCTTCCTCCGTCAGATAGTTTTTCGCGATGCCGACTTCCTGCAAGGTCGGATGCTCACCTTTAAAACTGGTCATCCCCATGAACGGTTTATCCGCATCTGCACGCTGATAGACAACCTCTGCGGCAGTGTGCCCGTGAGCGGCAAAATGAAGTTTATTCTGCACAATTTTAAAGAACTGTACAGTCTCCGGGCTGTTCGGGGTATAGTCCACGCTGGTGGCGTACAGATCAAGCACTTGCCGATACATCACCTTTTCCGACGAACGAATATCCCGGATGCGGTCAAGCAGCTCTTTCCAGTAGTCGCCCCCACCGAGGTTCTTCAGGCGTTCATCATCCAGTGCAAAGCCTTTTTTAAGATACTCCTTCAGCACACCATTTGCCCAGATACGGAATTGTGTGCCGCGCTGAGACTTGACACGGTAGCCAACGGAGATAATAACATCGAGATTATAGAACGCAACCGGCTGCTTGACATGAACAACACGCATTTTTTGCGTGTTGTTCTCACGAGACAGTTCCCCTTCATCAAAAACATTGTTAATATGCTTGCGAATCGTCTTTTCGTCACGCTGGAATAGCTCGGCCATCTGATTAGCAGACAGCCAAACTGTATCATTTATCAGAGTTGTCTGAATTTCCGTCAGACCATCCTCCGTCTGATACATAATGATTTCGCCTTTATTTTGATCGTCCATTTTTCTCCTTTCACCCCACCCAGTGCGCCCAGTTGCATGTCAACGCAACTAGAGACTGTGCTTAAATTCAGCAGAGTTCACTTTTTTGCATTGAATTCATCGATAAATAGGTATATTCTTTTCTTAAAGAATATCCTAACCTGTTCCTTTACCGCTCATCGGTTGCACCGAGTTCCTTCAGTACATCCTCACGTGATGTGAAGTCTGCCCCGTCAATCGCTTCCGCCAAGAAGGAATACAATCCATCTGGTTGAGCTTCCGTCATTTCAACATAATTGCTGATTTCCCTTTTTAACACCTTAAGATTGTGCTCAAATGCCGGGTAGTCGCACACATCCACAACGGGCTTCGACACATCTTGCTGAATGCATAGATGCATATGCTCGCCAATTGTCAGAAACAGCACAAACCCGCCAGCACATGGAAAGAAGAATGAGCTTTTGGAATCCAAGTTTTGAAGGAATTGATGTTCCATTTCCTGAATAAACATAGAAATCGGAGCATTCTTCATAGGAAAGGCCATAGGATATCTCATCCAAGAGCACTTTTTCTGATGGGTTTTCAGAATCATTCCCGTCAAAAAGTTTTCGGCATGTTCGACAAACATAATACAATTACCTCCGTAACAATTCCATTCTTACTGCAACAAGCTCCGACAAAAATATATATGCATCGAAGTCAGGAGAAGGCGGTTCTCCTTTTTGTACCTGTGCTCGGATTTGATCGAAATGCGAAATCAATTTCAAAAAGTTTGGGTAACCATGCGGTGATGTATATGCGAATGTTGAATTTTGAGCCAATTCGCTTAAAACGGCATAGTTATTGGAAACTGCCCGAATACAGCCATTGATGGTTTTGTCAGATTCAATTTCATTGATCGTCTCGTCAACAGCCGAAAGGTATTCCTCTTTTCGTTGCCGCAAGAATTCAGTCTTTTTTTCTTCTGCAACCGCTTTTTGCACTGTGCCAATTTTGAAAAAAGATATAAATGAAACGATAAGCGAAATTACTCCAATAACCGTATCGAGCAACCCACTTTTATAAAATCGCAAGAAAAAGTCCATAATGTTACACCTTTTAACGAAGGAGGTAAACAATGATTGAACGTCCTACCAACCTGAAACAATATCAGGCACGTATTGAAGAACTCAAAGAAATTCTTTGGAGATACTATGATCATTCAATCCACGAGGGCATCCGCCCATCGGACGATCTGATGGACATCGTAGCCTACGTGGCGGCGCTTTCCAGCTGTGATCTCTGCAAAATGCGAAAGGGATATTTTTTTAAATAAAATCTTTGCCTTGCCCAACCGGCAAGGCTTTTTCTTTATATATTCCTGTAAAGCCTGCGCCGGGCGTTTTGTTGCCCCAACCCAGTACGTCCAGCCGATGGTATGAAGGTTACTCCGCCGTTTTATTGCCTTTGCTGCGATTGCAACGCCAGCACAATGTCTGCAGGTTGTCCTCGGTGGTCATACCGCCCTTCGATACCGGGATGATGTGATCAATTTCCAACAGCAGGTTGGGTTCTTTTTCTACGGAAGCGCCGCAATATTTACAGGTGTATCCGTCACGCTCTTTGATTGCCTGCCGCAGCTTGTTGGTCATCAGCGCACGCTGACCGGCAGCGCTCTTTTTGAACTTAATCTTTTCGGAAAGGTACGTAATAAAACGGCTCAGGTTGTCCAAATCCATGACCACATCGTAACTGGTTCCGGTGTTGCCGCCTGCACTGGTATATTTAAAAACATATTTCGGAAAATACAGCGTGCTGAAATCGACCGGAGTAAAGCCCAAGTTCTTCACCAGGCTTTCCTTTCCAAAGGTCCGGATCAGTACGGGAATATCGGACTGAATGCTTTCCAAAATGCTGGCGCGCTCCGCTTTCAGACCTTTCTTGCCATCTTCAGCGGCTGAAAAATTATTGAACATTTCTTCAAACCGCTCCAAGGTTTCTTCATCCGCTTTAATACCAAAATATTTGCAGACATACTTGAACGGCTCTCTCCGGGCATTATCGCAAACAGTCCGGGAGCAGTTGTAGATATAGGGCGCATATTCCTGCTTTTTCAATGCACCTCGCTGCACATTCCAGCGGCTTTCATTGTGATACTGGGCCTCGCCGTAGTCTGTTCGGTTCACAAGAAGGGCTGTGCTCTTCAGCTCTTCAATATGCTGATTCAGATCGTTGCAGTCTTGAATATGATTCTGAACTTTTTCTTTAATATCCAGGAATTTCTTGCTTTTGAAATACAGGGTTTCATAGACGAAATAGGCTAAAATAATTGCTACACCAACCAAAATGAACATAATCGTTTACTCCTTTTTGATGTTACCGATTGTCTTTGTAATAGTAGTACGCCCTTCGTACATACTCTTCCGTTGTGTCCAGCCGTTCTGCAATTTCCCACGCATCATATCCTTTCCTGAGCAGATCAAACAGCGTTTTGCGCGGAATAGCCTGCCGGATGTACCAGTGATCGGCCCGAACCTCATGCCGCTCCACAATGTCAAATGGAGTCTGCCTTGTATAAAAGCCGCCATACAGGCAGTGCCCGAGTTCGTGGCCGATACAGGCCTGCTCCTCAGCCGTTGTGCGGCTGCGAGAACAATCCAGACCGATGTAGCACCTTCCGGAAATTTCCGTGGACATACTGTCCACCAGCGGAAACGCGAACCTAAGAATTTCTACTCCATTGCGTTCGGCGATTTCCGCGAAATCAGCCTTTGCCTGCATTGGCATCACGCTCCTTAATAAAACGCACAAATTGCTTGACCTCTTCGTACTGGGCATCCGTCACCGGCCCCCCGCCAAACAATGCAAATTTAATCTCTTCGTCTGAGACCTCGCCGCTTTTTGCACCGGGGGCTTTTTTAGATTCTTGACCCGGCGGGATGGGGGCGGGGGATGCGGGCTGCACATCGTCCACGATGGCACTTTTGGTAATACCAAAATAATTCGCAATTTTTTCAACTGCACCCATACGAGGAGTTTTTGTTCCGAGTTCCCAAGTGGACACTGCCTTGTCACTGACACCAGCGATTTTCCCAAGTTCAGCTTGCGACAACCCGTGTTCCAAGCGTATTCTTTTTATATTTTCAGCGATGCTCAATTCAATCACTCCTTATAAGTAGAGATTACGCTAAAAGTAGATGTTTGTCAACCTTGATTGGAAAACCTTCTACTTTAGGTTCTTGACATTCTACTAAAAGTGGAGTATAGTAATCTCAATCCAAGAGAAAAGGAGGTGTTAATTTGGGATTTACCGTAAAGCAGGCCCGGCAGTACGCCGGATTTACCCAGCGTCAGATGGCGGAAATGCTCGGAGTTTCGCGAGATACATACCGCAAAATCGAGCAATCGCCTGAAGGAGCCACTGTTGCCACGGCAAAAAAGATCAGCGAAGTTGTCGGTATTCCTATCGACCAAATTTTTTTCGCTAGCGCATCTACTTAAAGTAGGCATCTATCGAAGGAGATTCACTATGAACGACATTATCTTATCCACGCAGAACGGCGAACCGGTGGCATCCAGCCGCCAGATTGCTGAGAACTTTGGCAAAGAGCACAAGAATGTGATTCAGGCTGTGCAGAATCTCGTGGCTGAAAATTCAGCCGCCAAATCTATGTTCTATGAGACCACATTTGAGAACCGTGGTAAGCAGTATCCCATGTACCTAATGACCCGCGACGGCTTCACGCTGCTGGCCATGGGCTTTACCGGCAAGGCCGCGCTGGAGTGGAAGCTCAAGTACATTGCCGCATTCAACGCCATGGAAAAGGAGCTGGCCGCAAAACCCCTCTCCCGGGCAGAGCTGATGGCCCAGGCGCTGATCGCGGCGCACGAAGAGCTGGAGCACAAGGCCGCCCAGATTGAGGAGATGACCCCGAAGGCCGTGTTTGCGGACGCCGTGCGCGCCAGCAAAAGCAGCATCCTGATCGGCGAGCTGGCCAAGATTCTGCGCCAGAACGGCGTGGACATCGGGCCTAATCGGCTGTTCGACTGGCTGCGGGCAAACGGCTACCTCATCCGCCGCAACGGCACCGACCGGAATATGCCCACCCAGCGGGCCGTGGAGATGGGCCTGTTCGAGATCAAGGAGACCACCGTGGTCCACTCGGATGGCCACACCACCATCAACAAGACCCCCAAGGTGACCGGCAAAGGTCAGGTGTACTTCGTGAACCTGTTCCTGAAGCGCGCCACCCCGGCAGGGCGGCTATTGAACTGAGGTGAACCACATGGAGAACAGAAAAACGCCCGGCGAACCGCTGGAGACGGAACGCCGGGCAATGGAGATTCAGATCACGCAATTGAACGAGCAGCTTCTGTGCGAAATCAACGGTACACCAATCCAAAGCGTGAAAAGCTACTCACTTGTACAGTCCAGCAATGGCAGCACATTGCTAAATCTGACGTTGGAGATCAATGCGGAATTTGTGTCAGCCACGATACAAGCGCCGATGCAACCGCACTTGTAATCCATGAATGACGTTCCATGGTTTCAGAAAATCTGGAGAGCAAGCCTTTCTGCGGAGGAACCTGCCCGTTGACGATCATTTCAACAAGGTCAATCAGTTTTTGAACCTGCTCTTTATCGGGCGCATTTTCAAGCTCTGCCCTCTCGCGCAATTCTTGAAAATTTGTTTTGTAATTGATTGTTGCAGTGTTGGCCGTTCCAATTACAGAGCCATAAGCTGTTCCAATATTGTAAACATTGCTTTGGCGCTGTTCGGTTTCCTTCCTGTGCTTCTCTGCCTCTGTCATGTAAAAAGCTTTTATTTCTTCCTGATGTTTCTGGAAGTAGGAAGCCTGAGTTTCTGTGATATAAAGTCGTTCATTTGCCGGAGTAATAACTACATCATCGACTTTTATATCTGTCCCAGGTCGGAAACCAACGTATTTACGATTTGTAGCTGTTTCTCTATTGGGCAATCCCGGAATTGTTGAGATGATTTCGCCATTACGCTCAATCCTCATGTCAATCCCATGCCTTTTTAAAAAGTTTTCAAAAATCATTCTTTTCACCCCCTTTCCATTCTATCTCAGTATACCGCGGAAGGGGACAACCAACAAGGAGGTGAACTATATGCGCCCAACGCTGACAATCAACGAGACGCTGAGCCTGAAGCGCAAAGCCGGCATGCGGGCCAGCTACTGGGACGAAGTAACCGGCCTTGAATCCGGCCGGTATCCGTATGGGCACACCGTCCGGGCCGCCCGGCCGGACGGCAGCCCCGGGCGGCGGATCGTGCGAATTTACCGGGCCGATCTGGAGGCCTGGATCAAGAGTAAGGAGGCAAACCAATGCTGTACGAACTGAGCATTTATGACGTTATGACCCTGCAGTCTGCACTATCTTCGGCCCAGTGCCGGGCGGAGGAAAACGCCGAATCGGCCGAGCTCTGCGCGAACAACCCGAACATGCCGGAGGCCGAGCGCGCCAGCTCGGCCCGGGTGGCCAAGTGGTACCAGGAGCGGGCGGCCGCCTTTGAGGCCGTCAGCAAGGCACTCGATGAGGGCCGGGAGATCACCACCCTGGCGCAGGCCAAGGAGGCGCTGCAACGATGGTTTTTTGGCTGAGCCTGCTGCCCTGGCTGGGGCTGGCAGCGCTGCTCTGGTACACCGTGCGGTGCGTGGCAGCAGACCGCAAGCCGCGCATGGAAATCGTGGTGCCCCTGATGCTGCTGCCGTGGGTGCTTTCGCTGTGGGAGGTGTGACCGTGCAGAGATATGCAATCGTGATTTACGACAAGCGCACCGGCGACGTGTTCACGACTCTGATGCAGGCCGAGGACGGCGCCGCCGCTGTGGCCGCCATGAACCGCAAAGACTGGGGCACCAGCCTGAGGCCGCTGAGCCTGATCCTGCTGCCCAAGAGATCGAACTGAGGAGGTCATCGAACGTGACTGAATATTACATCGTAAGCAAAAAGGCCGCCCCGGGTTGCAGCCGGGACGACCTGAACAGCACCAAACTCACGCGGCGTGGCACTACCACTATCTTACCCCGCCGTTTGCCCCGCGTCAACTGGGGCGGCATCTTCGGCGGCCTGCTGGGCGCCCTGGCCGCGGCTGCCATCTGGGTGCCGGTGGCCTACCTGACCCGCGGCTACTGGGCCGTGGGCGGCGAAGTGTTTTTGATTGGCCTGGCAGCGGGCCTGGGCGCATGGATTGGAGGTGACCCCCGTGGCGGATGTGGAAATTGACCAGGACACCCTGGACTGGATGCGCAGCCTTTATCATGAGGCCCGCAGCAAGACCAAAGCAATCCCCATTTTGGCACAGTGCACCGAGCTGACCCACGCACAAGTCCGTGCAGTGCTGGGGCTGCCAGAGCCGGCAGCCAAGCGCAGCGCCAAGAAAGACCGCGCGCTGGCTCTACTGGCCCGTGGCTACACGAAAAAGCGCGTGTCCATCATGGTGGGGATTACCCCTGAAACGCTCAGCATCTGGGTCCAGCAGGCCCGAGAGGAAGGTACTCACCATGAAATGTGACATGAATTGCGCGGCCTGCACCCGCCCGGCCAAAAAGTGTCACGGTGGCAATTTTAGCACCCCTTACACCTGCCGGGACTGTGTGCCAACCAAAAAGCCCCCCGAGGGGCGAACGCCTGAATACATGCCCGCGCTGCACCGCTGCGGGCGCAGAGTAAAGGAGAAATAAAAATGATGCGAAACAGCATGGAAATTATGGAAAATTTGGCCGCCGCGGCAAAGGGCAGCGCAATCGAGCAGCGCAAGCCACTGGTGAACATCGAATACATCGGTACGCTGAGCCGCTCGTGCAGCGGTGATCTGGAACTCGGCGACCGCTACCTGAACAGCATTCTGGCCCAGCTGCTGGCGGACAAGGATCCGTTTAAGTCCTTTGCCGGCCGCGTCCGCCTGATCGTCGAAGAGTACGCCCAGAGCAGCGGAATCCCTGCGCAGCCGGAGAAGGAGGCGGACAAAGAATGACCTTGTACGAAATTGACCGTGCCATCCTGGCCTGCATCGCCCCGGAAACGGGTGAGCTGATCGACGAAGAGGCGCTGGCTGCGCTCCAGATGGAGCGGGCCGATAAGATTCGGAATGTCGCCCTGTGGGTGAAGAACCTGAATGCGTCCGTGGTGGCCCTGAAGGCCGAACGGGATGCATTCGACGAGCGGCTGAAAGCCGCCCAGAAGAAGGCCGATGCCCTGAAGCAGTATCTTGCGGATGCTTTGGGCGGCGAGAAGTTCACGGCGGACGAATGCGTGGTGAGCTTCCGCAAGTCCTCTTCGGTGCGGGTGCTGGATGAGCAGGCTATTCCGGCCGCGTACATGGCCGAAAAGGTCACCCGCAGCCCCGACAAAGCTGCCATCAAGGCCGCCATTAAGTCCGGCGTTGAGGTGCCTGGCGCGGCGCTTGTGGACACCCTGAACGTGCAAATCAAATAACAAAGGAGAAAGAGCAATGGCAATCATCGCAATGCTTTATGGCCAGTCCGGAACCGGCAAATCCACCAGCATCCGGAATTTCACGCCGAACGACGTGGCCGTGATCAACGTATCCGGCAAACCTTTGCCCTTCCGCTCGCCGCTGCGCACCCTGAACACCGACAACTACGAACGCATTGACGACGCCCTGCAGCGCATCAAGCAGCCTTCCATCATCATCGACGATGCCACCTACTTGATGACCAACGAGTTCATGCGCACGGCCAAAATCTCCGGCTATCAGAAATTCACCGACATGGCCCTGAACTACTACACGCTGGTGCGCCGGGCGGCGGCTCTGCCTGAGGACAAAATCGTTTATTTTATCGGCCACTCCGAGACGGACGACAAGGGGAACGAAAAGTTCAAGACCGTCGGCAAGCTGCTGGACGAAAAGGTCACGCTGGAAGGCCTGTACACCATCGTGCTGAAAACCGTGGTGCAGGATGGCCACTACTTCTTCGCCACCCACAACAGCGGCCGCGACACGGTGAAAAGCCCCCTGGGAATGTTTGAGGACGACTTCATCCCCAACGACCTGGCCGCGGTGGACAAGATCATCCGCGAGTACTACGGCATGACGAAGGAGGCCGCTCATGGATAAGCTGGTTTTTCGCGCCAAGGGCTACACCGGCGAGTGCGGCAATCTGGTGCGCATTCGCCCCGATGCATCCCTGATGGTGAGTGATCTGATGCAGCGCACGGGTCTTTCGGCCTGCAAGATCGTCTCCGCCATGATTCAATACGCCTATAACAACTGTGAAGTACTGGGAGAGGAAAAATGAAAAACATTGACTGGAACAACGTAAGCGAAGCAACCGACACCCGCCTGACCCCCGGCGGCTATGTGTGCGGCATTGTCCGGGCCGAGGATGTGCCCGAAAAGGAATACCTGCGCATTGAATTCGACATCGCCGATGGACCCTTCAAAAACTATTTCCGGGAGCTGCGCGACCGGCTGGCGCTGGACAAGTGGCCCGGCGGCGGCACCCTGATCCGCAGCTACAAGCCCAAAGCGCAGCCGTTCTTTAAGGCATTTCTCACCAGCGTGCAGGTCTCGAACCGGGGCTATGTCTTCCAGAACGACGAGGCCACCCTGGCGCGCAAGCGGGTGGGCCTGGTGCTGGGTGAGGAAGAGTACGAGTACAACGGCGAGATCAAGACCCGGCTGCGGGTGGTCGCTGTGCGCAGCGTAAAGGCCATTCTGGACGGTGATTTTACCGTGCCGCCCAAGAAACTGCTGGAGCCGGAAGCCCGGCCCGCGGACACGAATTTCACCATCCTGGATGACAGCGACGACCTTCCCTTCTGATGATGCGCCATGTTTCCCGCCGCCCCATGAACCGCCGCCGCGCCGCAAATGAGCCGGTGCGCCGCTGCACGGGCCTGCCGCCGGAGGTGTTCGGCCGCATTGTGCAGGCAGTGCCCATGCAGGCAGCCGCTGAGCGGTACGGGCTGCGCCCCGATGCCCATGGCTGGTGCTGCTGCCCCTTTCACAGCGAAAAGACGCCCAGCTTTAAGATTTACCCCGGCACAGGCGGCTTTTACTGCTTTGGCTGCGGGGCGGGCGGCGATGTGGTGAGCTTTGCCGAAAAGCTCTTTGGGCTTTCTCCGGCAGCGGCCGCCCGGCGACTGGATGCGGACTTCGGCCTCGGCCTGTTTGACGCTCCGGCGCCGGATGCTGCCAAGGACTGGCAGAAGCGCCGGGCCGAGCGGCTGGCTGCCGAAGCCGCCGCCGAACAGGCTCGCTGGGCTGTAACGCTGGTACTGCGGGGCATTTATGCCCTGCCCCGGCCGCGCCCCGGGCAAGACCGCTGGGCTGCCCGGTACGCGCTGGAGCTGGCAAACGCGGAGTATCTGGAATACATCATGGAAGAAGGTGATGCTTGATTGAGCTACACAAAAGAAGACTATCTGGAGACGGACAAGCCGTTTGCCGAGCTGTTCGCCATAAAGAACGCATTTGACCAGAAGCGCCGGCTGGAAAAGATGGCCGCTGCGGCCAAGGAAGCGGGCGTGCCCAACTTCAAGGCTTTATACAAGGCCTATTGTGAGAGCCAGCGGGCCGCCTTTTTGCCGGAAGAAAACCTCACCAACGCGCAGGGACAGCCCCTTGAGCTGAACTGCGGCGACTGGGTGGTGGACGAGTTCGGTGTGCGGCGCGGCGTTGGCATGAGCGAAGTAGTGGCCTGTCAGTTTCCAGTGCTGCTGACACGGCGCTTTGAAAACATTGACACCGGGGCCGAGAAGGTCGAGTTTGCCTTCCGCAAGGGCGGCTGCTGGCGCAAGCTGATCGTCCCCTGCAGCCAGTACGCTGTTCCCAAAGAACTGGTCAAACTCTCAGACGCTGGACTGGGCATTAACGTCCGCATGGCCAACGACCTGAGCGACTATCTCACCGACCTGTACAGCCTGAACTACGACCGGCTGCCGGTGAGCAAGTCGGTCGGCCGGCTGGGCTGGGTCAGTGAAGGCCGGTTCAGCCCCTATGTGCAGGATCTTGTCTACGATGGCGGGCCGGAATATGCGGCCATTTTCAACGCGACCCACCCCGCCGGGGATTACGACGCCTGGAAAGAGGCGGCCATTGCCTTCCGGCGCGAAGGCTGCGCCGCACGCATTGTGCTGGCCTCCAGCTGTGCAAGCGTGCTGGTGAAGCCGCTGGGGGTGCTGCCGTTCTTCGTCCATCTTTGGGGCGTGGACAGCTCCACCGGTAAAACCGTTGCCCTGATGGCAGCGGCTTCGGTGTGGGCCAGCCCCGAAATGGGCAAGTATATCAAGACATTTGACGGCACGGATGTAGGCTATGAGCGCACGGCCGCGTTTCTGAACAGCTTGCCCATGTGCATCGACGAGCTTCAGCTCGCCAAAAACGCCCGCGGTCAGGTGGTGTTCAACGTGTACCGCCTCAGCCAGGGTGCCGGGCGCATCCGCGGCAACAAGGCCGGCGGTGTGGACGTCACCCCCACCTGGGCCAACGCCATGATCACCACCGGCGAGACCCCCATCAACACGTTAGGCGCCGGTGCCGGTGCTGTAAACCGTGTGATTGAGATCGAGTGCACCAGCGCCCACAAGGTGGTGCAGGACGGCCACGCAGCAGCGCAAGCCTTCCGCGCCCATTACGGCCATGCTGGCCGGGAGTTTGTGCAGCAGCTGCTGCAGCCGGGCGCATTGGACAAGGCAAAGGTCCTGTATGATGCAGCCTTCGCTGCGCTGAACTCGACCGAAACCACCGACAAACAGGCCATGGCGGCCGCCCTGATCGTGGCGGCAGACCAGCTTGCCACCGAGTGGATCTTCCGGGACGGGCACGCTCTCTCCGCCGCAGATCTGGGGCAGTTTCTCGCCAGCCGAGAAGCGGTCTCGCTGGGCGCACGCGGTTATGAGTATATGCGCGACTGGGTGGGCCAGAACCTGAATCGCCTGCGGCCGGAGACGGCCACCGGCGACATCTACGGCCTGCTGGACGACGACTGGGTGTACATCATCAACTCGGTGTTCCGCCGTGTGGCGGACGAGGCGGGCTACAACCCCACCGCCCTGCTGAGCTACCTGAAAAGCGCGGACCTCATCCGCACCAGCGGGGGCAAAAGCACGATTGCGAAGCGCATCAGCGGCAGCGTGGTGCGCTGTGTCTGCCTGCATCTTGTGCCAGATTGCGAACAGTCTGATGATGATTGTGCAAACCAAGATCTTTTGTAGCACCTTCGTAACACCTTCCGCGTCGGCAGGTGTTACGCAAAACAAGCACATCAACGTTTAAAAGCGCCATTGTAACACCGTAACACCTGTAACACACCATAAACACACTATATAGAGGAACACATACCCCCAATAGAGAGGGGAGGTGTGTGAAGCCCTTATAGAGTTTGTGCAAAGAGGTGTTACGGTGTTACACCCATGATTTTCATTTATACATCGTTTAAAAAGCGTAACACCCCCAGGTGTTACGGGGGTGTTATGGGTGTTACGCTTAAATCGCTTAAATTTAAGCATAAGTCAATGAATAGGAGGTTCCTATGGAAGCAGATTCCATTACCTTGCGCCCGTATCAGCAAGAATGCCTGGCAGCTATTGAGGCCAAAGGCTCCGGCGCATATCTGTGCCGCCTGGCAACGGGCATGGGTAAAACCGTGATTTTCACGCATCTGCCCTTTCACGGGCGAATGCTTATTTTATCCCATCGTGAAGAACTTGTCCAGCAGCCCCTGAAATACTTCCGCTGCACCACCGGCGTGGAGCAGGGCGCGCAGCACGCCCCGCCGGGGGCTGCGGTGGTCAGCGCCTCGGTGCAGAGCCTTGCGCGCCGCCTTGACCGGTATGCCCCCGATGCCTTCGACGTGGTCGTGGTGGACGAAGCACACCATGCTGCCGCAAAGAGCTACCGCCGGATCCTGGACCACTTCCGCCCTCGGCTGTTGCTGGGCTTCACCGCGACGCCCAACCGGGCCGACCATGCCCGGCTGAATGGCGTATTCAGCGAGATCCTCTTTGACCGGGATCTGCGCTGGGGCATCCGCAACGGGTATCTGTCGGACATCGACTGCAAGCGGGTGGACATCGGCTACGATCTGCGCGGTGTGCACACCCGCGGCGGCGACTACGCCCCCGGTGAGCTGGCCGAAGCCATGGCGGGCACCGCGGATGCCATTGCACAGACCTACCGCAAGCTGGCCAAAGGGGCAACCCTGATCTTTGCCGTAAGCGTGGCCCAGTGCCACGAGATTGCAAAGCGCATTCCCGGTGCCGAGGTGGTCACCGGCGAGACGAAAAACCGGGCCGAGATCATCGCCCGGTTCACGGCCGGAGAAATCCCGTGCCTTGTCAACTGCATGGTATTCACCGAGGGCACGGACATCCCCCGGGTGGAGACGGTGATCATCGCACGGCCCACCCAGTCCGATGGGCTGTACACCCAGATGGTGGGCCGCGGCCTGCGGCTGTATCCGGGCAAGCAGCGCCTGACCCTCATTGACTGCGTGGGCGTGACCGGCAAGGCCAGCCTGTGCACGGCCCCAACCCTACTGGGCATTGACCTGACAGACGTGCCGCCCAAGCGCCTGCAGAACGTGCAGGGCCTGCTGTTTGAGCTGCCGGACAAGGCCGAACGCGCCGCTGATTGCCCCCAGAGCTGGATCCGCAACATCACCACGGTGGATCTGTGGGCCAAGGAGCAGAAGTATACCACCCATGGGGTGAATTATTTCCGGATGCCGGACGGCCGGATGGTGTGCAGCCTGCTGAAGGGCCAGTGCATCGTCATCCCCAAAGCGGACGAGCTGGGCAACGTGCACTTCGGCGGGCAGTACATGCCCATGCAGGAGGCGCTGGACCGCACCTACATCCACCTGAAGGAAACGTATCCAGATCAGGAATACCTGTGGAACGTGGAGCGGGTCAAACGCTGGCGGAATGCCCCCGCCACCGAAAAGCAGCTGCAGCTCATCCGCCGGATCGCCAAAGGCCGGTATGAACTGCCGGACGAAATGAACAAGCTGGAGGCCAGCCTTGTGCTGAGCCGCCTGCTGAACCGGAGGTGAGCCCATGGCCGAAGCAAAACGGCACACCATTGACCTGTCCAAAGAGGACGGGCACCAGTATGCGCTGATGCTGTGGGCGCAGCAAGCCTCTGTGCGGCATCAGTGGCCAGAGCTGGCCCTGCTGTATCACATCGAAAACGAGCGTCAATGCAGTCCCCAGCAGGCGGCCCGCCGGAAGCGGATGGGCGTAAAACGGGGCGTGCCGGATCTGTGCCTGCCGGTAAGGCGCGGCCCATACGCCGGCCTGTACATCGAGCTGAAAACCCCGGCTGGCCGACCGTCGCAGGAGCAGACCTGGTGGGTGCATCAGCTGCAGGAGGCCGGATACAGTGCCTGCGTTTGCTATGGGTGGGAAGCAGCACGCGATGAACTTCTGCACTACCTGAACCTTGCGGTGGCCGAAGTATGACGGCCGCCGAACTGGAACGCCGGGCAGCAGCAGGATTGAGTATGCCTGAACACTTAACCGCGCCAGAAGGCCTGCTGTACCTGAGCCTGCGCCGGATTTATCACGACTGGCACACCGGCCTTTTGCCGAAGTCCGAGGCAAAGCGCGAAAAGCAGCAGGTTTTGGTGCAATATGAGCGCTATGCAGCGGCATTGGAGGAAACCCAGCATCTGTGCAGGATTTTTGTGGACGTGACGAAGGACACCGAGGCACTGCGCAGGGCCTACCACCTGGCAAAGCACAAGGGTGCCGCCCCGGACGAACTGCTGGGCCTTGCCTGCCAGATCATCCGCACGGCTACGGGAGATAAGACGTTTTGACGATTACCTAGGAGGAGAACTATGGCTCAGAATTACGATCCGACCACGGGAATAACGCCCGCGGAACTGCATCAACTGCGGCGGCTGAAATCCGAACGCCGCCCTGAGGCCTGCTTTGGCTGCGGGCTGGAGCACGGGTGCAGCTTGCATGGATGTGCGGTACTGCGCAAAGCAGTGTCTCTTTTGGACCAGCCGCCCGCCATCCCCCGCAGCCAGTATGTCGATCTGGCAAAGCTTGAATAATGGAGGAGTACGCCATGACAAAAGAAGACTATCAGGCCCTCACGGCCTGGCTGTGGCGGTACCGGCAGGCGCTGCGGGAAGAGATCCGCCTGCGGGAGCGCATCCGCACGGCTACGGCCCGGGCCACGGCCACCACGCCCTGCCTGTCCCTATCCATGGGGCGCAGCGGGCCCGGCGATAAAATCGGCGCGGCCGTAGAGCTGCTGGTGGCCGAGCAGGCGGCACTGTGCGACCAGCTGGCCGCAACGCATACAAGGCTGGAGGAGATCACCAAAGCAATTTCGGGGCTGGAGGACCCCATGCAGCGGGAGGTGTTGGAGCTGCGGTATGTGGATGGGCTGCCCCGTTGGAAAATCGCGAATCGCATGTACATCAGCGAGAGGTGGGTGGCAAGCCTGCATCGTAAAGCACTGGAGAATCTGCGTGAGAGGATGAATGCTCATGATCAAACGTCCTGAAAACTTGAAGCAATATCAACGGAGAATGGAAGAACTGTGGGAAATTGTCTCCCGTTACTATGCCGATACGGTTCGACAGCAGGGCCTCCACCCGTCGGACGATCTGATGAATATCATTGCCTACACGGCGGCGCTTTCTGCCTGTGATCTCCGGCAGTTGAAATGGAGATTTTTGTAATTTCCAGGAAAGTGTGCACGCCAGTTCACCCCCTGAAGGCGTAAACTAATAGTGTGGAGCAGCGGAAAGAGGGAACGCCGCCGCCCATATGCGAACCTCCATTGTTCTTTTTCTCCAGGCGCGCCGGCAGGCCGCGCCGCTCAGTCGTCTGCCACACACCAAGCACCGACCCATCCGCAAGCAGGGCCGGTGCTTTTTATATCCTCGACCCCGCCGCACGAAGCGGGGCCGCGGCCGGATCCCTTGTCGCGGGGTCCCACATTGCACACCCTGGCCGCTCTGGGTGAGTGAGCGGCACCCTTGCCCCGGTCAGCGGGCAGATTCCAGATGCCCCCGGCGGGCGGGAGATGCGCACACATTTTTGGACCAAAAACATCCGTCCGTGCGCCGCCGGGGGCTTTTTTTGATGAAAGAAGGGACGGCCATGTCAAACCCACGGTATGCCAATGGGGCACTGCGGCGCGCCAACCGGGCCAGGCTGCGCGCCATGGGCGGCGAGTGCGGCATCTGCCACGGGCGGTTCGGGCC
>ERZ1034984.690-NODE-690-length-36632-cov-8.556197_pt1 | contig 36632 bp, 33 predicted proteins | sample MGYA00520589_ERZ1034984 | MGnify/ENA primary metagenome ERZ1034984 (study PRJEB33766, sample SAMN09781790) | gut metagenome | biome: gut microbiome | host: Homo sapiens | place: Madagascar | study: EMG produced TPA metagenomics assembly of the PRJNA485056 data set... | reverse complement strand
TTTCGTACAAATCTTCGTAGTCAACGTCCGCCTCGCAAAGCAATACGTTCATGTGTCCGGGCATACGTCCCGCAACGGGGTGAATTGCGTATTTTACTTTCGTGCCGCCCGCGGCGAGCTTATCCGCAAGTTGTTTTACAAGGTGTTGCGCCTGCGCGATAGCCATGCCGTATCCGGGAACGATAATGACTTCTTTCGCGCCGTTGAGGCTTGCAGCGTAGTTGGTTTCGGTCTTGACTTCGACAGGTTTTGCCTCCGTCTTTTCGGCCTTGACTTCCGTCGTGGTTTCAACGGGCTTATCCATATCTGCGATAAACTTTTGCAGGGTTTCCTGTGCGTTGCCGAGATACAGATGCACGCCGTTTTCGCGGGTATAAATGGGGTTATCTACGCCCGCATAGCCGGGTTTTAAGTCATAGTTGAAGATGAAGATGTTTTTGCAATCCGCAACGTCAAGTACGGGCATTCCGTAAATGGGCGTGCCTTCTGCGGTATTTGCGGCGGGGTTCAGAACGTCGTTTGCGCCGATTACTATCGTTGCGTCCGCCGTCTTGAACTCGGGATTGATATCGTCCATTTCAAACAAGTCTTCGTACTCCACGTTGGCTTCACACAAAAGAACGTTCATATGCCCCGGCATACGTCCCGCGACGGGGTGAATTGCGTATTTCACTTTCGTTCCGTTTGCCGTGAGTTTATCCGCAAGTTGCTTTACAAGGTGTTGCGCCTGCGCGATAGCCATGCCGTATCCGGGAACGATTATGACTTCTTTCGCGTTGTTCAAAGTTGCGGCGTAGTTGATTTCCGTCTTGACAACGGGTTTTTCTTCCGCCTTGACTTCCTTTTTCACTTCGGCGGGTTTCGTTTCCGCTTTGACTTCGACCTTTTCGGAGGCGGGTTTTTGAGCATTGTCGTTGGACGACGTGCCGCCGAGAAGGATTGCGCCGAGTTTTCTGTTCATCGCCTTGCACATAATTTGCGTCAAAAGAAGTCCCGACGCGCCGACGATACCGCCGACCGCAACGAGCAACAAGTCGTTGATTGCAAGACCTGCGATTGCGCCGGCAACGCCCGAAAGGCTGTTAAGCAGCGAAATCGTAATGGGCATATCCGCGCCGCCTACGCGAATCGCGAAAATGTATCCGAAGAATCCCGAAATGACGAACAGCAATGCGATCATAATTCCGCAAAACGCTTTCAGGTCGATACCGAGAGCAATTTTGCCGCTGCCCGAAAGAGCCGCAATCGCCGCAAAGACAACGATAAGCGCAAGCGTCAGGCAAAGGCTGCCGATGGTCATCGCCTGATGTCCTTTGTAAACGACGGGTTTTTGCGGAAGAATCTTGTGAAGTTTGCCGGCTGCGACAAGGCTGCCGATAAGGGTAATCATACCAACCGCAAGCGCAAGAGCCGACGTCGTTGTCGAGAACGCGTCAAAGCCCGTGCCTACGCCGAGCATCGCAAACGCGCCGACGATTGCCGAAGCCGCGCCGCCCAGACCGTTAAGGAGAGCGACCATCTGCGGCATCTGAATCATTTTGACTTTCTTTGCAAGGACAATACCCGCAACCGTGCCGAGCGCAAGACCGATATAGAGCGTCCATACCGCCGCAATGTGGCTTGTGCCGTTGCCGTACACGATAATAAGGATAATCGCAAGGAGCATGCAAATCGCGCTGAAACGATTGCCGATTTTGCTGTAAGCGACTTTGCCCATCATCGCGATGCCCAGAAGCACGCCAAGCGACAATACGATTGCCATTGCAAGGTAAACCCAATCGCGCGCCGACGTGCCCGCGCCTTTTGCGATGACGTCCATGCAGCAGATTACCGCAAGGAGTCCTGCGCCCGCAACTGCCGACGCCGCGTAAATCACGGTTTGCCCTTTCGCCTTCTTTTTCGCAATCATGCCGAGCATACGGTCGGTGACCATAAAGCCGCCGACGACGTTGACCATCGCGAGAGCGATTGCAAGTGAACCGAATATCGCGGAAAGCACGATGCCCGCCGTACCGAGTTTGAAAAGCGAGGCACTTGCCGACAACGCGCCAAGCACCGTAACGCCCGACAAAGCGTTCATACCCGACATAAGCGGGGTGTGCAAAAGCGTCGGAACGTTTGAAATAAGTTTGTAACCGACAAGCGTCGCTACGACGAATACGCCAAGAAGAATCAGCTGAAAATAAATCGCTTTTTCAAGGCCGAAATTGCCCATTGCGAGCGCGCCGGTAATAACAGAGTTTAACGTTGATAACATATTAAATTCCTGCCTGTATCATTATTAAAAATACCCCCTGCCCGAAAGCAGGCAGGGGATTGCCTTTTGTTGATAAAAGTTAATGCTGTTAAGCGGTTTTCGCCATATTCGCCGTTTAAGCGGTGATTATCTTCGTTTAAGCGGCGGATTTTGAATGAGATTTTGACGTTTCTTGCGGCGTTCTGAAAATCCTCAATAACAGATTTCAGCATCGCGTTAATATCAAAATTTACATTCATTAAGCGGCGAGATTTAGATGAAGTTCTGACGTTTCTTTTAAGGTTCCGAGTTTTCCAGTGTACTATTGCGTACACGAAAACTCGGGTTCTTAAAAAAACTCAGAAATTCGCTAAATGTCGGCGCTTACAGTCCCATCGCCTCGCGAGCACCTTTGTGTACGATTTCACCGTCAATCGTAACGAGAATGCTTTGTACGATTTCGTCGTTCATATCGAGTTTAATGCTGCCGTCTTTCGCGAGGAACGCAAGCAGATTGTAGATGTTGTATGCGAAGAGCCAGGTCGAGCTGGTGGGAAGTTGACCGGGGATATTCTTGATACCTTCGATAATGACGTTGTGTTTGATGTCGCGGATACCGGGAGAGGTGATTGCACAGTTGCCGCCCTGGTCGATGGAAATATCGATAATTGCAGAGCCGGGCTTCATGGAAGCGACCATTTCATCGGTAAGGAGCGTGGGAGCGAGTTGTCCTTGAAGGAGTGCCGAGCAGAAGATGATGTCGGCGTTTTTGACTGCGTCTGCAAGTGCCGCGCGTTCTTTTTCAAGCCATTCTTCGGGAAGACGTTTTGCATATTCGACAACGCCTACGCGACGTACCGCGATTTCTTCGGGAACACCGGTCGGGACGATTTTCGCGCCGAGCGACATTGCCTGTTCGTTTGCGGAAGGACGGATATCGGCAGAATATACTTTCGCGCCGAGACCTTTTGCGGTTGCGACCGCACGAAGACCTGCAACGCCGGTACCGATGACGAGAACGTTTGCGGGTTGGATAACGCCGACTGCCGAGCCGATCAAAGGCATGAATTTGGAGATGTCGTTTGCGCCCATGAGCATGCCCTTATAGCCTGCACAGGTGCTCATCGAGGACAAAGCGTCCATGGATTGTGCGCGGGAGATACGAGGTACGCCGTCAAGGGTAAGACCGATAACGCCTGCCGCCGCCATATCTTTGACCATCTTGTGGTTTACGGGAGACGCGGGGTGAATGAACGTAATAATATATTGACCTTTGTGCATCATCTCGATTTCGTGTTTGCCCTTTTCTTCGTTGAAGAGAGGTTCCTTAACTTTCAGGATAACGTCGGATTTTGCAAAAATTTCTTCGCAATCTTCAATAATGGTTGCGCCTGCGGCAAGATAATCCTTATCATGGTAGTGCGAGCCTTCGCCTGCGCCTTTTTCAAAAAGAACGGTCATGCCTGCGGCGACCATTTTCTTTACGGTGTCGGGGATTGCAGCAACACGCGCTTCGTCGTGCATAATTTCCTTGGGGATACCAACTATCATTATTATTTCTCCTTAATTTTCGGCTTTCGCCCTTATTTTATAATTTCGCGCTTTCGCGCATATTTTACTTTTCTTTTTTCGCCTTTATGGGGACGCTGTATTCGTTCTTCGGACTGCTTAAAACGATGCTCGTCTGCGTCTTTGAAACGCCGGGGATACTCTTGATTTCGTTCAGCACGCTTTCAAGCGTTTTCGTATTGTCGGTGACGACTTTCAGAAAGTAATCGAATTCCCCCGCGATATACAGACATTCCGCAATGTGGCGGTTGTCCTTGACCGCGGCGACGAAACCGTCGTTGAACTTCGGATGGTCGATTGCGACGCTTATAAGCGCGGTGACGTCTTTGCCGAGTTTTTCGGGGACGATGATCGCGGCGTAGCCTTTGATAACGCCCGAGTTTTCAAGTTTTTTGATGCGTTCGATAACGGTGGACGTGGACAGCTTGACCTTCTCGGCGATTTCGGACGAATTCGCACGAGCGTTTTTCATAAGACACTGCAAAATTTTTACGTCGGTGTTATCCACGGTTATCTCCTTTTTCCTTACCATTCGATTTTAACATACGTTATATGCGGTGTAAACGAAATTATTGATTTTTTTCCGAATTTTTTACGGAAAAGCGTTCTTGTAACAAAATTTTTTTCGGAAAACCCCAAAAATAACAAAAAATTTCAATATCATTCAAAATATTACGATACAACGTCGCGGGCGCACGAAAAAACGGCCGTCGCCGACCGTTTCGTTTTCGTTATTTGCCGCGCAAGGTTACCGTTTTGTCCGCCTCGTACAATATTGCGTAATAGGTATCCGTCCACTTCCCTTTCGTCGGATATTCCATTATTCTTTCCTTGGCGTGCGGGGTGTAATCGGTGCTTAAAATATTCGCGCCGGACTCGATTCCGTTTTTGTACCAGTGGTCTTTCACGACGGCGTATCTGTCCAGCCTCGTTCTGACCATAAAATTATCGCGGTTTATCGCCTCGGAGATACGGTCTTTGTGTTTTGTCGGATTGTTCAGAATCACGGTGAACGAGAAACGGGAATAATCCTTGCCTTTTTTCAGGACGGTGTTGTATTCAAGGGCAATATTCATCGCGCTTTTTTGCATATCGGGATCGCGCTGCATGTACGTTTCCAGGCTGTCCTTTTCGTGCAGCAGGAAAATGATTTTCCCTTTCAGACTTTCAACGGTCGGATAAGCGTTTTTCGCGCGGAATTCGTCAAAGTCGGAAACGCCCGCCGCGTCAAGCAGTTTTTTGGGAGTAACGAGTTTTTCGCCGAAGTTATTAAACAGCATTTCGTCGAATTTATCAAAGGCTTCGAGGTCGAATTTTTTGCCGCCTTTCGGCTCCACAAGGACGATAATCGGCAAAGCGTTTGCGTTTCTGTCCATCCACATTCTGATTTCTTTAAGACCTTTGTCGAAGTCGATCATCGTGCTGTTCGTTTCCAGCATATCGCTGTGCAGACACTCGATTCTGAACCCGTCGGCGGTTTTCACTTTATTCGCGTCAAGTTCGATACTTCGGATACCTGCGTTGAGCTGTTCGGTAATCGTGTCGAAGATATAATCGTATTGTTTTCCCATTATCGCCGCAAGCGGACCGTGATAAAAATACTTCGTTTCGGGAGTGAGCCCCGTCTTATAACTGTTGTGCGACGCGATATACCTTATCTCGTTAAGCTTTGCGCCGAGGACTTCTGCCATATCGGTGCGGGTAAGAAAATCCTCGTCGTTCACCTTTGAAAAGTTTTCGTCGGCAGCGTAACGCTGTTCAAGAAGCGCGACGTATTCGTTCTGCCAGTTCGCCCAGACGCTTTTCGCGTCCCTTGCCGAAACGGTTGCCGCGATAAATCCCGACAGCGCAACGAGAAAATACGCCGAAAAGCCCCATATAAAAATGACAAGCGCCCATTTTGCGCCCTTTTTCATCGGTTTTTTCGTTCTTTCTTTTTTGTTCATAATATATCCGCCCAAAATTATTCTTATATAAATAATTTACCATATAATATGCGGGTTTGTAAACACGTATTTTTTCGGCAGAAAAATATTTTTGGGATTTTTTTTCATTTTTTTATCAAAACTATTGACATCGTCGTTTTTTGTGCTATGATATATATCGTCAGGCGATATACATAAGGAGGCGAAATAAAATGGCAATAAGCGCCGATATGCTGCGCGGTCACACCGAAACGATAATTCTTGCACAGCTTATCAAAAACGACAGTTACGGCTATGAAATAAGCAAGGCGATCGAAGACCTTAGCCACGGCGAACTTGTCCTTAAAGACGCCACCCTTTACACCGCCTTCCGCCGTATGGAACACGACGGGTTTATCGAAAGTTACTGGGGCGAAAGCGACGCCGGCGCAAGACGCAGATATTACCGCATCACCAAAAAAGGCCGCGCCTTTTACGACTTCAACAAAACCAACTGGTTTGACACCATAAAAATAATGAAAGACTTAATCAACGGAGGAACAAAATAATATGTTAATCGACCGCTTCAAAAAGTATCTCGAACAACAATTCCGCGCCATCTCTCCCACGAAAGAGGCAATGGAATACCGCGAAGAAGTTTTGCAAAACCTTCTCGACCGCGCGCAGGAATACAAGATAAAAGGTATGACGGACGAAAACGCCATCTACGACCTGTGCATCGACAGTCTCGGAAACTTCAAAGACACGCTCGTCGATTTTGAAAACCGTCTGGACAACGTAAAGCGCGCAGTGCCCCGCATCGGCGCAAGAGTGCTCACCGGCATCGCAATCGCGCTGTTTGTCGTGATCGGATATCTTTCGGTCAGTTTCGCAACCCGCGCATGGGACAAAACCTGGCTCATTCTTGTGGGCGGCGCGTTTATGGGCGTTATCGCAGGCGCGATTTTCGGTATTATCGTCCTTGCGAAAAAGAAAAGACACCTTGCAATCCGCGGTCTGTCGCACGTCATCATCGCGCTTACGTTCACGTTTATTTTCCTTATTCTGCAAATACTCGTGCACTTCAGGTACAGCTGGATGACCTTCCTTGTAATGGTGGTCGCAATGCTTATCACCGACACCGCCGAGGCGTATTCTTACAACAGCAAATCAAGGCTTTTCGACCTGCTTGCAACCGTTGAAGTAACCGCCGTTATGGTGTACGTAATGCTGGGCGTGGCGCACGTTATCCCGTGGCATCCGTCGTGGCTTCTTCCCGTCGGCGCAGCCCTTCTCGACGTCGTTATCCTTATCGCATCTCTTGTGAGCTATTCAAAGAAAAAGGATAAGGCGGCCGCCGAAAAGAAAGCGCGCATCGACGAAGCGTACTACACAATGTGGAACGACGAAAACAAATAACATCTTTATCTCGTAAAAACGATACGATAAAATACTGATTTTGAAACTATGAGCAAAACTATAAAAGCCGAAATGTGGGATAAGATGCAATATCTTTTCCGAAACTATTACGACCGTATGGTGCACGCAACCCTGACTTTCGACGGGCTCTTGGACGCCGACGCGCTTAAAAACGTGCTGGTCATAATGTGCGAAAAAGCCCCCGTGCTTCACAGTAGTTTTCACGAGAATCCCGTCAATCCTTACTGGAAGGTGGAGCCTTACACCGTCGACGATATCCTGACAATAAAAGACAGCGACGACCCCGAAAAAGAAGCGTACGATTTCCTGTGTCAGAGTATCCCCGTTTCAAGCAACGTACAGTTTAAGGTGATTGTCCTGAACAAGGACGGAAAATCGACGTTTGCGATGATCGTCAACCATATGTGCTTTGACGGCGGCGACTTCAAATACTTTTTGAAAAAGCTTGCAAAAAACTACAACGCGATTTTAAGCGGCGAAAACCCCACCGACCTTAAACAAGGTACGAGAAGCGCGGAACAGGTTTATACGAAACTCGACGCAGCCGACAAAAAGGTTGCGAAAGGTCTTTTCAAAAACATCAGCGCGGTGAAAGACAAACACGTATTTCCGCTGACCGAACCCCGTCCCGACGACCACACGATGATCAACATCAGAAAAATCGACCGCGACACTTTCCTTAATATGAAAAACGCGGGAAAACGTCTGGGCGTTACCGTCAACGATATGCTGCTTGCGGCGTACGTGCGCGCGCTTTACGATATTTCGGGCATGCGCGACGACGAAACCCTTTCAATCCCCTGCATGGTCGATTTGCGCCGTCATATCGAAGGCGGCGACGAAGCCGGCGGACTTGCGAATCACACGGGATTTATGCTTTGCACGGTGCATAACAAGGGCGAAACGATCAACGATACTCTCATCAACGTCATGCGCTCCACAAAGAAAAGCAAGCGCGACAAATATATGGGGCTTTACAGCCTGCCGCTTCTGAAACTCGCCTATACCATACTGCCCTTTTCGATTTCGGAATTCGCAATCAAAATCGGGTACGACAACCCGCTTATCGGTATGAGCAACATCGGGCTTCTTCCCGTCGATAAACTGACTTTCGGCAATGCGAAACCCGTTGACGGATTTATGACGGGCGCGGTCAAGTACAAACCCTTTATGCAGCTTGCGCTCACAACCTTAAACGACGTCGTAACGATGACGATTGCAATCCGCGGCAACGACGACGACAAAAAAATCGTTGAAAAATTCTTTGACCTTATCGTGGAAAACGTGAAAGAATTCGACCGCTTAAACGCAAGATAATTTCCTTCCCCCCTTATATATTTAAGAAACGCCCCGATTTTTCGGGGCGCTTATTTTTTTCTTCGTTTATTTTGCAAGGCGTTTTATCGCCTCTTTCGCGCTGTCAAGGAAGTCCGCGTCAAGTGACTCGACGTTGCCTTCGTCGCAGGCTTTTGCGATGTTTTTGTCAAACGGAATCCGTCCGAGAACTTTCAGGTCGAATTCGGTTGCGACTTCGTCGACCTTGCTGTCGCCGAAAATCGAAAACTCTTTGCCGCAGTCCGGGCATTTGACGTAACTCATATTCTCAACGACGCCAAGCACGGGGATATTCATCATATTTGCCATCTTCACGGCTTTGCCGACAATCATCGACACGAGTTCCTGCGGGCTTGTCACGACGATGATACCGTCGACGTTCAGGCTTTGGAAAACCGTAAGAGGCACGTCGCCCGTTCCGGGAGGCATATCGACGTACATAAAGTCCACGTCGCCCCAGACGCAATCCGTCCAGAACTGTTTCACCATACCCGCGATGACGGGGCCGCGCCATACGACGGGATCGTTACTGTGTTCCAGTAAAAGGTTTGCCGACATAATTTCAATGCCGCCCTTTGATTTCACCGGATAAAAGAAACTGCCGTCGCTGTCGATGGGACCATCCACGTTAAACATGCGCGGAATCGACGGACCGGTAATATCAGCGTCCAGAATCGCCGTCTTAAACCCTTGTTTTGCCGTAATCGACGCCATAAGCCCCGTTACGAGAGATTTGCCCACGCCGCCTTTTCCCGACACGATGCCGATAACGTGTTTGACCTTCGACAATGCGTTTACGGGGACGGTGAAGTCGGTTTTTTCGCTGCAACTTCCGTGGCTTTCGCAGGAGCTGCAATCGTGCGTACATTCACTCATAAATTCACTTCCTGTTTTCAATATTATTTATCAAAAATTCGATACCGATTTTCAAGTCGTCATAAGTATCGTCAAAATTGCCGGTATAATACGGATCCGCGACGTCGCGGGATTGCCCTGCATATTCCAGAAACTTTTTTACTTTCTTTTTTTCGTCGGGCGCAAAAAGATTTTTGAGATACGCGACGTTTTTATCGTCCATTCCAAGGAACAAATCGTATTTGTCGTAATCGGTTTTTCTGACCTGTTTCGAATAATGCGGGAACGTCGGGACACCGTGCTCTTTCAGTTTTTCCAGCGCGTCGGGATAAACGGGATTGCCCGCTTCGAGCCCGCACGTCGCGGCGGAGTCAATAACGTATTTTTCCGATAACCCCCGCTTTTTCAAGGCGTCTTTCATCATAAATTCCGCCATTGCGCTGCGGCAGATGTTTCCAAGGCACACGAACATTATTTTCATAAAGTATATAATACCACTTTAATATCGGAAAGTCAACGGCGAACGGTTGACATAAAAGCGCGCGGTGATATAATTTATTACGTTTGTATGGAAGAATATATTAAAATTATCGTATATATTTTCGCAGGCATTGGCGCAGGCATAGGCACGGGATTTGCGGGATTGTCCGCCGCCGCGTTTATCGCACCGATGCTTGTCGCATTTCTGGACTTCCCGTCGTACGACGCCATCGGTATCGCGCTGATTTCCGACGTTCTGGCGTCCGCCGTGTCCGCAACCGCTTACGCCGTCGATAAAAACATTGACGTGAAAAAAGGCTCGAAAATGCTTGTCGTCGTTTTGTGCTTTACGGTTCTCGGGAGTTTTCTTGCGTCAAAAATCGACAATCACCTTATGGGCAACTTTTCCATTTTCGCAACGTCACTACTCGGGCTTAAATTCATACTCGTTCCCGTCAACGGCAGAGATCCCTTAAAGGACCGCTTGTACAAAAACAAATGGTGCGACGCGGTGCAAACGTTCGCGCTGTCGGCAACGATTGGTATGATTTGCGGATTCGTCGGCGCGGGCGGTGGCATGATGATGCTCCTTGTACTCACGTCGTTTATGGGATTTCCGCTTAAAAAGGCGGTCGGCACAAGCGTGTTTATCATGACGTTTACCGCGCTTGTCGGGGCGGTATCGCATTTCGGAATCGGCGGCTTGCCCGACACGACGGCAATGATAACCTGCATATTCAGCACGCTCGTTTCGGCGCAACTTGCCGCGCTTATCGCAAACAAGGTAAAGCCCAAGACGCTTAATATTACCGTCGGCGTGGTGCTTTTAATCCTTGGCATAGTGATGCTTGTTTTGCACTCGTTCTTCTGAAAAACCCCATTAAAAAACCCGCAGATTGCGGGTTTTGTTTTGTCTTTTTTTAAAGGGATTTTTTGGCTTTTCTTGCTGCCTTTTTCGCTTCTCTTTTTTTGAGGACTTCTTCGCGTCTTAAATCGATTTTGTCTTCGATGTCGCCGACGGTCGTCTGGAAGCGCACGTTATACTTTTTATCAAGCGCCCACATCGCCGCAAATACGACGACGAGTATCGACCATACCACCGCAAGCACTTTCCACATTGCGGGCGTTATTCCGCGGTACAGACCGAAGAACGACTGTATGTCGATAAACGACAGATGCACGAAGTAACACAGCACCAGAAGCGCGATTACGCCCACGAAAAGCACCGCGTGCAACAGGTTGAACGGCCAGCACGATTTGAACACGAACAGGTATCCCGCAAACACGGTCGCAAGGAAATACAGCGCGTGCTGTTCGTCCGGAGAAAGCCCCGTGAGTATCGTCTGCGTTGTGATTACGATTGCGATAATACCCGCCATTACGGTTACTATGCCGGGCACCGCGTTCATAATGACTTTTGGCAAAAACCTGCCTTCCACCCTGTTTTTGTTGGGTTCGAGCGCGAGTATTCCCGACGGAATCCCGATCGTTACCCCGCCAAGCAGCGTCAGATGCCTTGGCTCGAACGGCAGAATCGACGGCACGATAAGGAACAACAGCGCGATAAGCAAGTTGTAGCCCGTCTTTACAAGGAACAACGACGCCGACCTTTCAAGGTTGTTTATGGAACGTCTGCCTTCCGCAACGACTTTCGGCATCGACGCGAAATTGCTGTCAAGAAGCACCAGACTGCTCACGTTCTTCGCGGCGTCCGAACCCGAAGCCATCGCGATCGAACAGTCGGATTCCTTTAATGCAAGCACGTCGTTGACGCCGTCGCCCGTCATTGCAACGGTGTGTCCTTTTGCTTTCAGGGCTTTTACAAGCAATAATTTCTGATCGGGCAGAACCCTGCCGAAAATCGTGTATTTTTCCGCCGCATCGATGACTTCCTCGTCGGTTTTCAGGGTTGACATATCAATGATACTGTCGCAATCGGAAAGTCCCGCGCGTTTTGCGACGGCGCGCACGGTAACGGGGTTGTCGCCCGAAATAATTTTGACGGTAACGCCCTGATCCCTGAAATATTGCAGCGTATCGGGGGCTTCCTTTCTTATTTTATCGGCGATGAATATAAACCCTTCCGCTTTCAGTCCGTCGGGAAGGTTATGCCCGATAATTCCGACGTCCGACGACGCAAGGACAAGCACCCTGAGCCCTTCTTCCGCCTTTTCGCGCGTGATTGCTTTTATTTCTTCCGCGGTATTGGGGAAAACGAATTCGGGCGCGCCCAGAACGTAACTTCTGCCGTCGATAACCGCGCCGCTCCACTTTCTGTCCGACGAAAACGGCACGACAACGCTGACTTCGCCCGCCGCCTCGTACTGTCCGACGTAATTTTTGACCGCCGCCGCCGTTGCGTTTTCGTCCTTAACGGCGTCCGACAGGTTTTTAAGGTGGCGGCAGAACTCGTCTTCCGACAAATCGACGGTTTTTATGCCGTGGATTTCCATACTTCCTTCGGTAATCGTGCCCGTTTTATCAAGACATAACACGTCAACCCTTGCAAGCGTTTCGACGCAGTACATATCCTGTGCAAGGGTGTGGTGTCCCGCAAGCCTTATGACGCTCAGACAGAACACGACCGACGTAAGCGCGACAAGACCGCTCGGAATCATTCCTACCAACGAGCCGATTGTCGTCAGCACCGTACTGTTCATATCGTTGCCCTGAATGTAATATTTGACTGAAAAAAGAGCGATGCCCAGCGGCACAATGACCACCGACATCGTTTTTACGATTTTATTTAACGAATTTTTGATGACCGAAACGGGTTTTTTGAAATATTTCGCGCCGGCGGATATTTTCATTGCGAAGTTATCCATGCCGACGTGCACGACTTTTGCTTTTGCGCGTCCCGATACGACGTAACTTCCCGACATAAGGCTGTCGCCTACGTTTTTCACGATTGCGTCGGGCTCACCGGTGATAAGGCTTTCGTTGACCTCGATACTGCCCTCGACAACGACCGAATCCGCGCAAATCTGGTGTCCCGCCTGCAATATCGTAACGTCGTCCATAACGACGTTTTTCACGGCGATTTCCTTTTCTTCCCCGTCGCGGATAACCCTGACTTTCGGGGCGGAAATGAGCGACAGTTTATCCATCGTGTGCTTTGCGCGAAGTTCCTGCACGATACCGATAAGCGTATTGCAGACGCACAGTATCACGAAACCGTAGTTGCCCATGCCGTCCTCGTCGAATCCCGAAAACGCCGCGACGATGATTGCCATCACGAAAAACACGAAGTTGAAAAACGTGAAGGTGTTGTCGATAAGTATTCTGAGTACGCTTTTGGTTTTTATTGTTTGCAATCCGTTGACGAGCCCGCTCTTGACGCGCGCTTCGACTTCTTCGGACGTGAGTCCCGTTATGAGATTGCAGTCGGTGTTTTTGATTTCTTCCATACTTTCCACGTTGCGTTAAATTAATTTTATTATTGCATTAAATATACGTTGTTGTCAAGAATTGAAAAAAATATCCGCCACCTTTACCGATTTTTTTCAACGAAAAAGGATAGCGAAAACTCGCTATCCTTCATTATCGTGTTTGTTTTACTTATTTGTTTGAAATCTTTTTGTCAAAGTTTTCAAGCGCGCGGACAGAAATTGCATAGCAATCCGCAAGACAATCTTTGTTAAGGTTGTCGTAACTGTCTTTAAGCGTGTGGTAATAATCTTCCAGAACGTGGTTCAAAGCGGTGATACCCGTTGCCCTGAAACCTGCCTGTGCGAACGCTGCGCTGTCGGTTGCTCCGCCGAAGGGAGGAACAAGAGTTTTGTTGCAGTGAATGCCCAGTTCTTTTGCCGCTTCCATAAAGCTGTCGGAAACTTCCTTGTCGGCTTTGACGGTTGCGTTAAGGTCGCGGTAGTTGACGCCCAGGAATTTCGGATCGTGAATGGTGTCGAAAGAATAAATCCATGTGGGAACGTCGTCGAATTCGCCTTTGTGTTGTTCGCACCACGCTTTCGCTCCGCGGAGCCCCGCTTCTTCGGAGCCGGAAAGGATAACGCCGACTTCGGTGTGTTCAAGTTCGATACCTTCGTCTTTCATCGCTTTAAGGATTGCGATGCCCATAAGGCAAGCCGTAAGGTTGTCGTTTGCGCCGTCGACCGTCGTGTTCGGATCCCACATGCGGTACATACCGAAATAGAAAGGTACGAATGCAAGGTTCGCGATGCCAAGCCAGAACAGAACGCCGTTTTCGGGTTTAAGAATCATGGGTTTGAAACCGGTGAGTATAGCCGTCGCAAGGCTGCATCCCATAAGAAACAACGCGCCAAGGACAACGATAACGATGTTCGCTTCGTAAACTTTGCCGCCGAACTTATTGTTGACGGGCCAGTTCCACGCTGCGTCGGGGTGACCGTTGAAGAATACGCGACCTTTGACTTCGCCCGTGCATTTCTTGATTGCGGTAACGTTCGTGCCCGTCTTTTCGGGGAACAGGAAGTCGAAAGTCTTTTTGTAAAGACCGAATTGCATTATCATTACGTAGAAACCGAAAACGATAAGCGCAAAACCTAATATCGGCAGGAAGAAGTATGCGATAAGCCCTGCAAGAACGCAGGTGATCGTGATATAAATCCAGCCGAAAAAGCTGCCGGGATTTTCCTTAAACGATTCAACGTCGGAGCGTTCGCATCCGCAGTCTTTTTTAAGGACGTCGGCCATATACTCGCAAGCGATTCTTTCGCCTTCTTCGCCGGGAGTACGTTTGGGCATATCCTTGCAGATATGGGTGATTTCGTCAACCATATATTGCGCGGCGTCTGCCTTTTTTTCAATCAATTTTGAAAAATTTGCCATAATGTTCTCCTCTTTATTTTTTATATTTATATGACTATCATATCATAAAAACGACGCTCTTTTCAAACAAACGACGTCTTTATTTTTTTTACTATACAAACGACCAAAAATATACAGTAAAAACCGCAAAAAACCGTCAGACGTCAACGATAATGCCTTCTTTCACGAACTCGCGGGCGTCGCGCGGCGACTTTCCTTTGTATTTCTGGAAGTTGCGGTTGAAACTACGCACGCTGTCGTAACCCGCCTTTTTTGAGATTTCCGCGACGGAAAGCGTGGTCGAATACAACAGATCGGTTGCGTAATTTATGCGGTAAATATTCACGACGTCGGAAAAATTCGCGCCGAAATACTCGTTGAAAACAGCCGAAAGATAATTGTAAGAATATCCCATTTTGTCGGACAGGTCTTTCAGGCTTATGTCCTCCGTGAAGTTGTGCGAAACGTATTTCGCGATTGCGTTCAAAACGTCCACCTTCTTTTTGTCGACCGGGATAAACGCCGTGTGCGTCTCGAACTCCGCAAGAATATGATACAAAACTGCTTTTCGCTTGAAGGTGTTGGTAACAAGGGGCATTTTCCTTACCATCGATTCCGCAAACTCTATCGAGAAAACCGGGAAAGTCGCGACGTAGCCGTCGTGCTTTTCGTAAAAGTCGGGAACCCAATCCTTTGAAAACTTGCAGATGAAAACGTTGCTGTAATCGGGCGTTTCGTAAGCGTGCGCGAACTTTGGCGGAATTACCATACACTTCCCCGCGCGAAGACGATAAATTCTGTCCAGCACGGTAACGTTTGCAAGCCCGTCGTTGCAGTATAAAAACTCGTACGTTTCGTTGCAATGCATCGGGAAACATAGGTTCTTCTCAACGTCGCAAGATAAATAATTTTCCCCTGCCTGTTTGTGTTTTTCGAAATCCAACATATCCCACCTACCGTAAATTATGTCTATATTTTACCACCGAATAAGAAAATAATCAAGCCCTCCCGAAAAATAGGAGGGCCTGAGATTATTCTGCTTGTTCTGTTTTTTGTTCGGCTTTTGGAATTTCGGCGTTATCGTCGTCCCGTCTGAACCCTTCGACGTCGGAAACGGGAAGAGAGAAAACTATCGCGCCTGCGTCGGTGCCCGCGCCCGCCGTCGTTACGATGGAGCGCATAATGTCCGCTTTCTTTTCCTTTTTCGCAACGATGATAATGATTTCTTTTTCGCTTGCAATCGACACGTTGAAGAATTTCTCGGTGCCCATGCCGCCCGTACCCTTTGCGTGGATAACGGTGCCGCCGCCCGCGCCCGCAGCCCTTGCGGCGTCCATAACGGCGTCGGTATGCCCTTCGTTTGCAATCGCGAGAATGAGTTCGTATTCAAAATTTATATCGGGTGCTTTCATATCCTTGTTTCCTCCGTTCAAAAAATTGAGGGTGCTGCCGCCGCCGACGCTTTTAATCGGGACGGAAATCACAATGCCGTTGCCTGGTGCGTCGATGTAAAGACGGCGTCGTTCTTCCGTGATGAGCGACTTCGTTTTGTTTTCGTCCGCGACCGCAAAAAGGATTCTCTTATCGGTGGACTCGATCCCCCACAAATCGCGTATCTTCTGCGACGCGGTGCCGTGGCCGATAAGCGACAAAATCACGGGGATTTCCAGCCGTTGACAAATGTTATTCAGAATCGACAATCCGTTGGGATTGATTACCGAGATTACAAAGTACATATCAGTTCCCCCACAGTTCGATAATATCGTCGTCGCCGTAAACGACTTCGGGTACGCGTTCCGCGCGTTGTTTCTTCTTCTTGTAAACAAGACCGGTGATCTGAATGGAAATAAGCGGCATCATCGCAACGAGTGCGACCGCGCCGAAAGCGTCGCTTAATATATTGCCGCCGCGCGCCGAACATACGCCGATGAAAAATTGCAGCATGAACGTCGCAGTCATCGGTCCCGACGCAACCCCGCCCGAGTCGAACGCGATTGCCGTGAATATGTCGGGGACGAAAAACATCAGTATAAGCGCGATGAGATAACCCGGCACGATAAACCAGAGTATCGATATCCCCGTAAGGACGCGGATCATCGAAAGCCCCATCGCCAGCGCGATTGCAATCGACAGACTCAGCTTAATCGCTTTCCCGGGGATTGCGCCCGAACTCACGTCTTCGATTTGCTTTTCAAGGACGAATACCGCGGGCTCGGCGGAAATAATGAACCAGCCCATAAGCATTGCCACGGGAATGAGAATATATTGCGTCCAGCCGCTGTACAGTTGCTGACCGAGATATAACCCCAGCGGCGAGAAACCGACGTTTACACCCGTCAAAAACAACACTAAACCCACGTATGTGTAAAGAATACCGATGAGCGTTTTCAAAAAACTCTTTTTGCTCATCTTGAAAGCAGCCACCTGGAAAATTAAAAACAATACGATAATCGGCGACAGTGCAATCGCCATTTCTTTCATATATGCGGGGAACGCTTTCAGGTATTCCATCCCCATTTCGGTCGTCGTTTCCGGGATGAACGGAAGGTTCACGTCCGCAACGCCCTGTCCCTTGTAAAAGAACCCCAAAATCAGCACCGCAAGCACCGGACCTATCGAACATAACGCGACAAGACCGAAACTGTCCGCTTCCGCCTTTTTATCGCTTCGGATATTCGCGACGCCTATGCCGAGCGCAAGGATAAACGGCACCGTCATCGGCCCCGTCGTTACCCCGCCCGAGTCGAAAGCAATCGACAAAAAGTTTTTGTCGGCAAACGCCGCAAGCACGAATATGATTATGTAAAACGCAAGGATAAGCCATTTGAGCCTTATGCCCAGAATCGTCCTGAGCATGCACACCGCAAGGAACAACCCTACGCCGACGCCCACCGTAATCAGCAGGACTTTGCCGTCGATGTGCGGCACGGTTTCCGCAAGAACTTGAAGGTCGGGCTCCGCAATCGTTATCGCAACGCCCAGAATAAAGCTCACAAACAAAATAAGCGGCAGGTTTTTCGACTTCGTAAGAGTCGTGCCGATGCGGCTGCCGATCGGCGTCATGGACGTGTCCGCACCAAGCGTGAACAGCCCCATTCCCACGATTATCAGCAACGCGCCGATAAGAAACGACAACAATAAGCCCGTCGGCACAGGTTGTATCGACAGACACATTATCGCAACTATGATGATTATCGGCAAGGTCGATACGAAAGATTCCCTTATTTTTTCCGTGATAAGGGCGCGCTTCTTATGCACTGCCTGCGCGTCGATTTTATTGAGTTTTTTTGCTTCCTTCTTTTTCATTACGTTTCTTATTATACATAAATATAATCTTTATTGCAAGTATATAATTATTACTTAATATTTACCTAAGTTTTATACACTTGTAAGAAAATTTGATTTTTGAAAAAGAGCAACAAAAAAGCACGCGGCGAGCGCGTGCTTTCGTTGATAATCAAGGCTTAAAAGAAAGGATTTATTTCGTCTTCGACGATAATCTTATCCATCATCTCGTAGAAGTCCCATTTCAGGACGTCCCAATATCCGCCGACAGTGCCGTGGTTCGTGTTATAGTAACAAATCGTCGTGGTCTGGCGCGCTTCCGGCAAGGGATAAATCGCGCGGCCTTTCGTGTTGCTTATCGTCTTGTCGCCATTGTAGTTAAGTCCGCCGAGGCATGCGTTGGTGGGCATCGTTCCGTCGCCGTCGCCAAAGAGTATTGCTTTGTGGTCGTAGGAATAATACTCGATGCTGGTAAGCGGCGTGTCGTACTTATGGTTTTTGGTGTCCCACATTTCGTAAGTAACCTTGTTGACCTTAACGGTGTCGGTGTCTTTCGTCACGATTTGAACGCTCTTTTTGGTGTTGTATCCGACGCCCAGGCAATAAGTCGTGTTCACGAGTTCGGGCGCGTAAACGTTGGCGTCTTTGTCGTTCACGCTTTCTTTGACGTAGAAGGAATCCCAGTATGCCGGCAGGTTTTTCATGCCGGGTTTAAGTTTGTCGTAAATGCCGTCGACGCCCGGTTTCCAGTCGCTGGTGTGCGCCCAGGGACGCGAGCAGTACCATTCGTACATATTCGTCACGGGTACGCCGTCAACGTAAACGGGGCTTTCGTTTTCGCCGTAATAATCGGAATCCGCAAAGGTCTGGAACGGCAGAAGTTGCATTATGGAAGTAAGGTTCTGTGCAAGCGGTCCCGCAAGTTTCTTTATGCCTTCCGAAATTGCGTCGACGCCCAGAACAACGCCGCCGAGGGTGTCGCCGACCGTTCCGTTTACAACGTCGGCAATCGCGCCCACGGGATCGTCCATGTAATAAATCGCGTCAAGAGAGCCCGCCGTTGCAGGCGAGAACGCGCGATACGAGCGAATGATCTGGTTCGGTTTTTTGACGTCGGTTTGTCCGGGGTTTTTCGCTTCCGCTTCCAACCACTTGTTTTGAAGTCTTGCGATATATCCCGCAACGACGGGGCCGCCCATACTGTGCGACGTGAGAATTACTTCTTCCCAGCCGTTGGTCTGAATGAATTGTTCAAGAAGTTCGGAATTGATCCTGTTGTCGATGCGCCAGTCGTAGTTGAAAACGACGACGTCCCAGCCCTGCTTTTCGTATCTGGCTTTCAGGTCCAGACATTGCTGACGATACGCGGCGATTGCGCCGTATTGAATTTTTTCGCCTGCCGTGTATGCGCCGTATCCGTCGATGACTTCGCCGGAATCGTTATAAAGCGTTGACTTGAACGTGCCGTCCGCGGTTGTGGGGCGCACGTTTGCGGGGCGCAGATTCGGATTGTTGCTTTTGCCCTGCTCGTCAAGCGTGATTTGCCATAATAAGTTTTTGACGGATTCGTCCTTGTACTTCATAATGCCGCCGATTAAGTCGTACGTCGTCTTGTCGGTAAGCACCGCCATGACAAGTCCCATCATATCCCCGCCGGGGAACACCTGCTGGAAATAAACGCCCTCGGCAACGGGATCCCAGATTGCCTCGTTCGTCTTCGTGTCGTACAGCCCGCCCGAAAGCAACGCCGTACAAATGACGACAGCCTTTTTATTCTTCGACGTTTCGCCCGGGGTTTCGCCGCATGCGGTAAGCACGCCAAGGCTCAAAACAACCACCACTATTACAAGCAGAATGCCGATAAGTTTCTTCTTCGCCTTCATATTTTCCTCCTGAAAAAGGGAACACTGACCCTTATACATTACTATAATAACATTACTTTGTGAAAATAACAACAACTTTCGTTTACATTTTTTGCCCGAAACCATTAAAAACCGACAACGAAAAACGGCAATCCCGCCGTTTCGGAATTGCCGTTTCGTCTGCTTTTTGAATTAAATTTCCGTCACCATTGCCGTAAATCGTAATACCTGCATCGTAAAAGTTGCTCACTGATTTTTTCCTGTTAAATCACATTGATATTGACTTCAAAGAGAATATGAATTATAATTCTACTTAGCGTAGAGTTTTTTATTCTGCAAAATTTCTGCAAAACTTTTCTCGCCTATTCGTGTAGATTACAAGTAGGTTTACTTTTCCGAGTGGTTTTGATAGAATATTTTTAGAAAAAACAAGGAGTATCGATTATGAGCGAGCACAGTATTGGCAAAACAATTGCGTCTTTGCGTAAATCAAAGGGCTGGACACAAGTTGAACTTGCCGAAAAGTTAAATGTTAGCGATAAAGCCGTAAGCAAATGGGAAAGCGAAGCAGGCTTTCCGGAAATATCTCAATTACCGGCAATGGCAAATCTATTTGGGGTAACTATCGATTACCTTATGACTGGTAAAACTGCAGAAAAAGAAATAATTATCAACTCAAAAGCAAAATTGCACGCAAAAACAGAGGTTGTTTCTTTTGCCGATAAAGTTAAGGATTTGCCGGACGATGAGTACAATAAGCAGGTGCAATCGATTATACGTAACGGGATTATTAATATAAAAAAGTTAAAAGAAATCGCAACTTTTGCGACAATAAAAAGAGCATTATATGAATACCCTATTCATCCCTTTGAGTTGTTATATCAAATGTATCAACAACAAAAGTGGCGCGAATTGTTTGAATTTTCGGTTGATTTTACCATCAACGGATTATCGGATTCTATTATGAAACAAAACAAAACAGGTATTGAAACCGCAATCCTTGAAACTTGGACAAAAGACAATCAACCAAATGACATTAGAATCCTTTGTATTAATAATGACGAAATGTACGCTTCAAGAAGCGAAATATTATGTAGTAGGCGAGACAATCACAAACAAAAAACCATTCAGGAGGTAGTCGACTATCTTAGCGCGGTAAGACAACGCATAATAGAAGAATTAGCAATTAAATTCGATAAAGATAGAATAACGGGCGAATTGACAAAAGAATACTTTGATTCTGAATTGAGTAAAGGAAATAAAGAACTCGTTATTATTAAATTGTGCGTTCGTATGGAAGCAATACTAAAATGTGACTACAACTACCAAGGCGATTTTTCTGAAATGTTAGATTCTTTTTGCAATCAATTCGAGACCTATGACGATGAAAACAATAATTACGATCCATATACGCCTGCATTGTTAAATCGTTTGAGACGTCAACGCAATAGTATAGTTCATGCCGAAAAACAGGGTGAACCAATGTCGGATGAAGAAATCAAGCAATGCATTGATTACATTTGCTCTTTATAACGGAGGATGTTATGAATAAATATCAAAAATATATTTTGGATACCTTTGCCAATGGCAACAATTTTGTTTTTTCTCTTTGCTGCCCTATTGATTCGGAAAATGATTCGACGACTTGCGGCGCGTTTGACGAAACAACAGATTCTTTCAATATAACGCAAGTTGACGATATAACAAAAACTCAGTACGTTTTAATTATCGATCTGAACAATACGGAAACTAATCCGTTCGAGGTTGTTTCCGTTCGCAAAAACAATCAATGGATAGAAATTCCTTTTACAAGTAATCAATATAAGATTATTGCCGATTTTGATGACCGGATTGACGCAATAAAATTTTCTTTTGTCAATAAAATTGCAGACGATTATATTCTTAGTGTCACCTATACAGAAGCCGACAAGGAACAATATTATGCAAAGTTAGAACAAGAACGAAAAGACCTTTTGTTGACAACTGCCGCAATAAAGGTATCTACCGGAGCCGATTTGGTTAATATCTATTTTCAACCTTGTTGCGATGAGTATGATCACACCGAAATCAAACTATTTGTACCAAAAGACCATGTAACCGTGGGCGGTCAATATAGTCAGAAAAAACCGTCAAGTTGGACTATTATAAAAAAATGCGACGTTCCAACCGCAGATTTTTACCAGTCAATAAATGGTCTTGCCTATGGAAAATATGCATTTATTCTCAAACAGTTTGACAAAAACAATCAGTTGTTGTTAGAAACTAACTATATTGAGTTTTTAATCATGGAACCTAACAAGCCAGAGTGCGGACAATTGAATATTATATAGACCTCTCGATAAGGTAAAATATAACGTTGTATGGAAAAAATTTCAATACAGTTTAATTCAGACATATCAAAAGATAGTACGGAAACCCGTATTGCTTTTTATACTAATATAGGTTTTTTCATAGAAGTAGCTCAAATGCTTGAATTTAATTTAAGAAAACTTTTATGCTACGAATCATCTGTAAAAGAGATTGAAAAAGACGGTCCAAACAAAGAAAGCGTCTCAAAAATATGCGGCGAAAAAGATGAAGAGTACGTTAAAACCTACACCGATAAATTGACATTGGGGCAATTAATTGGCAAACTGGAAAAAAACGCGTCTCTTTCAAGTGAAGTAATAAAACTGATTAAGGAAATAAACAAATATAGAGCGATTTTAGTCCATAAAATTTTTCAGAATAATATTATTTCTGGAATTCTAAGCAACTCCGAAATGGTAAATACCTACATCGAAACGAAATTAATTCCTATGACTAATAGTGCTATCGAGACGAATAAAATGTTAATTAAAATAATTGAATTATATCGGGATGATTTGCGAAAATATAAAGCACAAGTAGGACTAATTGATTCAAAATAAACTTTGCATTGTTTGGCGATTTTATAAGAAATTTCCCCGTATTTTGTCAAGTTTTTTATTCTGCGTATTTATGCCAACAGATAATAATACGAACTTAGGTTTTACGCCGTGTTTTTGACTAATACTGCGTTACGCTCACGGCTTATACGGTAAAGTATTAAGCCGCTCGCGTGCCTTGTCTTATTCTAAAAACACGACGGAAAACTTGTTCACAACCGAAAACGCCGAGATTTCAGATGATTTTTGGAAAAGGCGAACGCGGTTGTACTTTTCGTACTACAAGCGAGCATTTTTCATAAAAGCGTTGAAATATCGGCGTTTTGGCAACGTTCGTATTATTATCTGTTGGCATATCAGGCATAAGTTTTTCGGACACGAAAAAAGACCGCACGACAGCGGTCTTTATCATATTAACATTCGGTTGATTTATGAGAAATTGTACTGGGCGTTGTAGATTTCGGCATAGAATCCGTTCTTTTTAAGCAGTTCTTCGTGAGTGCCCGATTCCACGACGTCGCCGTTTTTGATGACGAGAATCACGTCGGCGTTGACGATTGTCGAAAGCCTGTGGGCGATGACGAAACTGGTTTTCTTACGCATGAGTTTGTCCATTGCGCCCTGTATCAGAAGTTCCGTGCGGGTATCGACCGAGCTTGTCGCTTCGTCCAGAATCAGCAAAGGTCTGTCCGACAAAAACGCCCTTGCGATCGTCAGCAACTGCTTTTGTCCGCCCGAAAGGTTTGTGAGCGATTCGTTGACGACGGTGTCGTAGCCGTCGGGCAGCATCCTTATAAAGCCGTCGGCGTGCGCGGATTTTGCGGCGGCGATAACTTCTTCGCGCGAAACGTTGTCTTTTCCGTAAGCGATATTGTCGTAAATCGTGCCGCCGAAAAGCCAGGTGTCCTGCAACACCATCGAGAAACAGCCCCTTACGCTTTCGCGCGAGACTTTGCCCGTGTCCGTGCCGTCGATTATTATTTCGCCGGAGTTCGGATCGTAAAATCGCATAAGAAGATTGACGATTGTGGTTTTGCCCGCGCCCGTAGGCCCGACGATCGCCACCTTTTGCCCTTTTTCGACGTGGATATTCATGTCTTTGATAAGCGGGTTTTCGGGGTTATAAGAAAACGCGACGTGGTTGAAGTCGACGACGCCCCGGACGTTTTCGGGCATCTCGCCGTCCCTTACGTCCATTTCGGGTTCGTCAAGCACCTCGTACACCCTTTTCGACGCCGATGCAACCCTTTGAATACTGCTTATCGCGCCGGCGATTCTTTCAAGCGGGGACGAAAACATTTTTGCGTAAATGACGACGGCGATAATGTCCGCGACGCTGACTACGTCGCCGCCGATTTTCATACCTTCGATTGCGAAATACGCGCCGATTAAACATATCGCGACGTAGGCGATATTGTTCGTGAGCGACACGACGGGCGTGATTATCGACGACAAAAACGTCGCCCTTTCTTCCGCCTTGCACATTTCGTCGTTGACGCGCGCGTGCTTTTCTTCCTGGCGGTTTTCCACGTTGTAACTTTTTATCGTCTGATACCCGGAATACGTTTCTTCGACAACCTGATAAATCTCGCCGGACGATTTGAACATCTTATCGAAATAAGGTTCGCTCTTCTTTGCAATGACGTACGACACGACAACCGAAGCAGGCACAAACGCGATAACAATCAGCGCAAACACCCAGTTTATCGTGAAAATCATAACGATAATCGTCAGAAGTTGCAAAATGCCCATTAAAAGCGTTTCGACAATACTATGTATACTGTTGCCCATTTGCGACACGTCGCCCGTCATTCTGTCAAGAAGTTGCCCCGCTTCCGTCCTGTCGACGTAAGACACGGGCAGGTACTTGATTTTCGTGGACATATCCATGCGAAGTCCCGCCGTAAAGTGCATGCTGACAATCTTGTTCGACGCCAGCATTTCGACGTAACTCAGCACCGAATACGCCGTATATATGATGATAAGAAGTATGAGTGTGTTTTTGATTTGTCCAACAAGATCGCCCGTCCCGTTATATGCGTTCAGGACGTCCAGAGCGTCCGACAAGAACTTGGGCGCGGCGATGTTTGCCGCCATTGTAAGCGCGCTTAATACGCACACTAACACCATGCCCCATTTGATTCTGCCGATTTCTTTGACAAGGCGCAGAATTATGCTTTTCGTTTCGTTTTTCGTCATTTTGTCGCCGCTTCGAAACCGTTTCATACTGCGCCTCCTTCGACCTTTTGCCCCGTCTGCGACTCGTAAATTTCACGATATTGTCTGCACGACGAAAGCAGGTCTTTGTGCGTTCCGCGCCCGACGATGCGCCCTTCGTCCAGGACGAATATTTTGTCCGCAGACGCCGCCGTCGACGCGCGTTGCGTCATTACGATTTTCGTTTTTCCCGAAAGGGTTTTATCGAGGTTTTCCTTGACGTGCGCTTCGGTCAGGAAGTCAAGCGCGGAAAAACTGTCGTCGAAAAGATAAATCGAACCTTTTTTAAGCATTGCGCGCGCAATCGACAGACGTTGTTTTTGTCCGCCCGACAGATTACTGCCGCCGCTTAGTATTTCGTAGTCGAGCCCCGTTTCGAGGTTTTCGACAAATCCTTTCAGTTCCGCGATTTTAAGCGCGTCGTACACCTGCTCGTCGGAAGCGTCCGCCGCCGACATTCTGACGTTGCTGCCTATCGTGCCCGAAAATATCGTGGCGTTTTGAAGCACGCACGTCACGTTGTTTCTGACGCGTTTTCCGCTGATTTCCGACACGGATTTTCCGTCGTAGGATATTTCGCCCGAAGTCGGGTTAAAAAACTTCATAATAAGTTTGACGATGCTGCTTTTTCCGCTGCCCGTACCGCCGATGAACGCGACCTTTTCGCCGGGCGCGATATCGAAAGACACGTCGCTCAACGCGTTCTCCGACGCCCCTTCGTATCTGAAATCGACGTGCGAAAATTTAAGTGCGCCTGAAAAAGCGGGCTGGTTTTCGTCGTCGGGTTCTTTTTGAACTTCCGTTTCCAGAATCTCGTTGATACGTCTGCTGTTTACGGCGACTTTCGGCAAAAACGCAAGCATCATCGCAAACATCATAATGCCGTTCATGACAAGCGCGACGTACTGCACGATCGCGATAATATCCGCCCCCGTAACCGCCGACTTTCCGCCCTGCATAAGCTTTGCGCCGACGTACAGGATAAGAATCGTGACAAGGTTAAGCCCCAGCATGATAACCGGCGTAAGAAGCCCCATATTGACGTTGGCTTTTATGATGTTTTTCGCCATGACGAGCGTGGCCTCGTTGGCGCGGTCGCACTCGCGATCTTCCCTGTTGAACGCGCGGATAACGCGGATACCCGTCAACCTTTCGCGGATAATGCTGTTCTGTTTGTCGATGTATTCGTCGCTCTTTTCCCAAAGAGGCATAATGCGACGCACGACGAAATACAGCACCGTCACGACGACCGGCACGAACGTGAACATGATAAGCGCAAGCCACGGATCGGCAAGAAACGCCAGCGCGCTTCCGCCAAGCACCAGAATGGGAATACTGATGACGCCCTGCATAAGCATACTCGCGCACTCTTCCAAAAGCCAGATATCGTTTGTGCTTCTCGTGATGAGCGCGCCCGTGCCCCAGTGATTGAGCTGGTCGGGATTGAGCGTGTTTACCTTTTTGAAAATTACTTCGCGCAAGGTCTTTGAATATCTGCTGACGACGCCCGCCGAGATTTTGTAGGACAAAATGCTCACGCCAAGCCCCATTATCGACACGCCGAGCATTATCCCGGAACACGCAAGCGTAACCGTCATATTCTGCCCGCCGATACCGTATTCCACGATATAACTCATAAGATACGGCAGCGCAAGACTTGCCGCCGAGGTTATCAGCGTCAGAAATACGACAAGCACTATTCTGCCCGCGTCGGGCTTTAACAGACGAAGCAACTTAAACATACTTTGAGATTATACCACACTGCGCGCGGCGTTTGCGAGCGTAAAGATAACAAAACAATATATTTAATTATAATTAGAATCTCCCTCAACAAAAAACCGCCCGGTGACGGACGGTTTTTTCGTTTTCGCATTTCAGGTATTTCCGGACTCGCCCTCATTTGTGTCGGGTATATAAAACTCGATTTGCCCGAATGTTTCGGTGTACCCCCGTTCATAGAAGTATATAAGTTATTTTGAAAGTTTCCTCATTTGCTTTTTCATACTGAGCACGATAGGATACATGATGATCCTAAAAATTTTGCCGGACCTTAAATAGCAATATACTTCATTCCAAAGGGCATAGAAGGCGCATTTTGCATCGCACTTCTCGCTTGTTTCATACTTTTTTTTGTAGGTCTTGTAAAGATGAAAGCAGGGACCTGTAAGGTTGTTAAATTGGAAAAGGTCATACTCCTTGTCAGCATACATTGAGTTCAAAGGATCAATAATTGCTGAAATTTCAAAAGGCTTTTTCACCATGACGTTCATTACGTTCAAATCGCCGTGAATGAGAGAAGGTGTTGTCACTTTTTCCGAGAAAATCTCATCATACATAGAGTACGCCTTCTTCATTGTGTTGAAAACAAAACCTTCAAGTTTGCCATTCTTATTCATCTCCTCTGCTTTTGCCAAGATGTCGAGAACAAAGGGTTTATAATAATCTTGCCAACTGTCAAAGGTGGGATTTTCAATGTCGCCAAATTTTTCGGAGGTGCAACTGTGTATGCTGTTCATTGCTTCCGTCAACTTGTCCGCAAATGCGCGTTTTGCCTTTGGCAATTTAAAAAGAAGACCAAAATTGTTAAAAGCGTCTTTCCCCTCTACATACTCCATTGCCATACAATCAATGGGCTTATCTGCCGTATTATCGTATGTAAAGTACACTTTTGGGAATTTGACCGTTGAATGTGCACCCAAAGCTCCAAGTTGATAGGCCTCTTTTTTATGCATACCTTCTGTCTTAAACGTCTTCACAACAAGAGTACCCGGCTCTTTGTCAATGTCCACCTTGTAGGCAAAACCAAAAGAGCCTCCTCCCAAGAATTTAATGTCCAAAACCTTGACTTTAAGCCTTTCAACCACTACTTCTCTGATAAGCTCGGGCAACTGTTTTTTGTCAGTACATAACTCTTTCTTTTCTTCCATAAATAACTCCTTATTGTAATATCATGAACACGCAAAACAAATTGGCGTTATACAATTTCTCATATCAATACGCAAGTCTTTGAACCTTTCACTCTCCCGAATTTTCATAATTTCTTTTCTTATCCTCCTTAGTGGTTTTATTGTATTCAACAACAGATGCCGCAATTGAATACGCCACCATAATTCCCATTGCGATGATAAGAAGAATTGTTGAACTGAGAGTGCCGTCTATAACAAGCGCAACTATCAATCCAATAATAAGAATAGTACTGAAGAGTTTATTTTTTTTGAAATAATGTACGCCAAGAGCACCAAAAAGTGCTGCTAGAATTTGTCTAAATGCCGGAGCGATCTTCAAATCCATTATATCGTCCATATAAGGGAGCAAGCCAAACACGCAAATTGTAAGCACTATAAGGGTGACTATATTTGATACCGCCACAGCCACGGTCACCATATAATCTTTATGAGTTTGTGAACAACCATCATCAAGTGAACCGATGGCATTAAGGGCACACGGCACTTTTATATTGGAAACGTTGCCCGTCAAAAAACTAAGATATGTACCGTATATGCCAATGGTTGATATATAAGGGAATGCACTGAATATTGCCGCGGGATAAAACAAAATTGCAATTGGCAACATTGACTTGGCAAGTTGTCCGCCATCCGGCCACACTTCAAGGGCGATACAAGTTACAAGCGGTACGCCAATTATAAATATGAGTGAGAGTATATCCCAAATTAAAATGGATTTTTTATTCATGTCAAGTCCTCCACTCAAAGTTTGCTACGTTCTCCGGAATAACCAATGAAAGCAACATCACAATCACAAACGCAAGAAGCATTGATACGGGCATCGCCAAATTTTTAAGCCACACCTTCTTTTCGCCAAGTTTTGAAAATAGGACCATAAATCCCCCCGACAAAAGCACTGTGAGCAAGGACAAAAAACCCGCACCATCTCCTGCAACTTCCGGCGAACCCTTTGCTGCAATTTGCTTAACGAAGTACACGCCTATGATTCCAATATACATTAGATTGCCAAAGCGACTTACGCTCATAGAGAGTATTTTCAGCCACTTAGATTTTTTCTTTTTTGAAGAGTTCTCCTCAGCACTTGCCTCTTTAACAACATTTTCGCTTTCGTTTTCCGTGATGTTTACAACCGCAATATTCTCATCTAAAACAGTGCTGTTTTCTTCGCTTTGATTAAGGACAACATCCGTTGTTTCAGCAAAATCAGCGGTTTGTATATCACAATCTGCCACTTTAATCTCTTTTTTTGAATTTTTCTTCTTTAAACTCAAAAATGCAATGAGTATGAGTCCCGCAACTCCCGATAAGGACATTCCCCAAAGCACTGTTACAAGCACTGTGGGAGAAAGGGCTGTACTTGCAAGGTCAAGACCAAAGACGTTGAGTATGGTCTCCGCCGCTAAAATGTTGTCCTGAACAGAGCCGGTAAATATGCTTCTTATGAACACCAACTCATTACCAAGCGATCTTGCCAACGGAATTATTGTCAAGGCTACGGCAAAAGCGGGAAGAATGCTGAATATGGCACTTGACAAAATGTTGCTCTTCATTTTTGTAGAGACAACTCCTTCCTTTTTGCTTTTATAGACTGCGTACACCAAAAAGAATAAATTTTGTACAATCATAAAGACAAAGCAACATATTCCGATTATCAATAAAACTTGATTCACACTGCCTCCTCGTCTACAAGATTATTCTTGGCAAACTCAATTAATTTCTTTGAAAAGTCATATCCTGCTTCAATTATTCGCTTATAGTTTCCTTCGCCAAATTATCAAGAGATTTGTATTTATTGTTAAAAAAGTTATTTTTTCAACCAAAAACAAAATTATGAATGATTATAAAAATACCATATTTCATAATTTATATCTTCGATTGGCGAGACGCCTTCGATAACATTCATGGAATTAATCGTCAATCTATCGTAACTCGTTATAGATATAAGTATATTAAACTGATAATATGACGAATTGCCTTTTTGTTCTTGTTGCCTTTTAAACTCCATTAATTCATTATAAATCTGCTTAACTGCCGGATACTTATCGTGCAACATTTTATTATTATACAAATCAACCATTAAAAGAATGGATTCTTCGCCATCTTCCGTTTTGTCATCGGTGCAATTAAATTCGGTGTCATAAATTTTTGTAGATGAATTAAGGAATTTATCGCTACTAAACAAGCCAAATTGAAAATTACTAGTATCACGATATGGTATATCATATTTAACAGGAATTTGTACAGCATAATACTTTTCAGCAAAATAATTACATACATCGTACACATTATATTTTTGTTTTTTGCCTAAAACATTAATTATATCTTTCTCTGCTTTTAAATAAATTTCTTCTTTATAAATACGATTATCCCAATCATCTTTGCTATTATAATTCTTTTTTTTTTATTAAATGCACCATCAAACATATTTTCAGTTAATTTGCTTTCTTTATCAAATATGTCCATAAAATCTCAACCCCTATGCAAAATAGAAAGAATGTACACTTAAACCGTTTACCATAACTCTACTGTCGTTTGGATTTGAATTACCATTTGACAATAAGCCGTAGGTTGCATGCATATGCCTTATTCCTAATAAACCTGTTTTATTTTCTGTAAACGCTTTTGCACCTACAAAATCTCCTCATCGACATTATATTATTTTTTATATAAAAAATCAAGGGGGTAGGTAGTTCTCTCGTTTGGTGGAGATGCGGGGTTTGCCTTACAGCGATTGTTACCGAAAGTCAATCGCGTGCAGCCGAAGGGGTTCACACGGCGACGCCGTGTTGCGATTTTTCAAAATCGCAATAAATCCCCGCTTCGGAATAAAAAAAAGAACAGCCTTCGCTGTTCCTTTTTTGGTGGAGATGCGGGATTTGTAGCAAACAAAGTTTGCGTAATAGCAAAGTAAACGAGTTAACTCGTAGACGGAGCGTCAGCCCGGGTACCGGGGTTCACGTTGCAAAGCAACGGCACGGCTTTTGCCGTGCGAAATCCCCGCTTCGGAATAAAAAAAGAACAGCCTTCGCTGTTCCTTTTTTGTGGTGGAGATGCGGGGATTTGAACCCCGGTTCGTCCTTCTACACCCGACACCTTCTACATGCTTATTCGGTGATTAAGTTCTCTTACCGTCATTCGCCGACAGACGGCGGTTTTGAAGAGGCGGAGAATGCCGATTTACTTACCGCCGTGGGTAAATCCGTAGCCCGTTCAGTATGACGCCGATTGCTTACGGAACAGGAACGTAAGGTCGACGTGCCGCTAATTAATTAAGCAGCGAATGCGAACGCAGGAGCGTTCACTTTTTCGTTATTTTTTGCGTTTAATTTTAATTTTCCGTCTTTAACGCAGCCGGACCTGCGACATGCTTCTTATCGTCCATACAAAAACGTCGAATCCAAAAACATCCCCGTGGACAAAATAACGAAAAAAGTATTAAGTTGATATATCTCGCGGTTTACCGTACGAAACGATACGATAAACCGTTTGATTTGCAGTATTGTTTTTTGCCGCTTATTTTGAAATCGCGTCGATTTCATAGGGCGTGACCTGATAAACGTAGTAGTTGAGCCAGTTGTAATACAGGAGATTTGCCGTGCTGCCCCAGCTCATATTTATCGTGCCGTCCGCGTTGTAATAATTTTCGGGCGGGGCGATTTCAAGCCCTTTTTCTTTGTCGCGAAGGTATTCTCTTTCCAGCGTTTCGCGGTCGTATTCGCTGTGTCCCGTAAGGAAGATGCGGCGGTTGTCTTTTGACTTTATAATGGACGGGCCGCACTTTTCGCCCGACACAAGCACTTCAAGATCCGGGCATTTTTTCAGCTTATCTTCGTCGATCGCGGTATGGCGCGAATGCGGGATCATAATCGCGTCGTCCATGCCTTTTAGCAGCGGCTCGTGCAAGACGCACTTAACGTTGTTATACACCCCGAAAAGTTTTTTGTCAAGCAGATGCTTATTTATGCCGTAGTAGTAATAAAGCGCCGCCTGCGCGCCCCAGCATATAAACATCGTGCTGGTGACGTTTTCGTCCGCAAAATCAAGGATTTCTTGAAGTTCCGCCCAATATTTGACGTCGGTGAACGGCAGGGTTTCGACGGGCGCGCCCGTGATTATCATACCGTCGAACTTCATTTTTTTAATTTCGTCAAGGTTTTTGTAAAACTTGTCGAGATAAGTTTCGCTCGTATGGTTTGCCTTGTACGTCGACGTTTTGACAAGCGTGACGTTCACTTGCAAAGGCGTATTACCAAGCAACCGCAGCAGCTGCGTTTCGGTAACTTCCTTTGTGGGCATAAGGTTCAGAATTGCGATTTCGATGGGGCGAATGTCCTGCGACACGGCGCGGCTGCCGTCCATGACGAAAATCTTTTCGTGAAGCAGACTGTCGAATGCAGGAAGGTCGCGCGGGATAACGATCGGCATATCACTTCACCGCCGTTTCAAGCGCCTGACGGATATCTTCAATCAGGTCGTCTGCGTTTTCAAGCCCCAGGCTTACGCGGATAAGGTCGGGAGAAATGCCCGCCGCCGTCAACTCTTCGTCGGTCATCTGGCGATGCGTCGAACTTGCGGGGTGCAAACAGCAACTTCTTGCGTCGGCAACGTGCGTTTCGATTGCGATGATTTTCAGCGCAGCCATAAATTTTTCGGCTTTTTCCCTGCCGCCCTTCACGCCGAAACTGACGACTCCGCACGCGCCGCTTTGAAGATACTTTTTCGCAACGTCGTAATACTTGTCGCCTTCGAGCAGCGGATACGAAACCCACGCGACGTTCTCGTTTTCCGACAAGAATTTTGCGACGGCAAGACCGTTTTCGGCGTGGCGTTTCATTCTGACGTGCAGGCTTTCAAGCCCGAGATTAAGATAAAATGCGTTTTGCGGCGACTGAATCGAGCCGAAATCTCTCATAAGTTGCGCCGTCGCTTTCGTGATGAACGCGCCTTCTTTCCCGAAACGCTCTGCATAAACGATGCCGTGATAACTGTCGTCGGGGGTGGTGAGCCCGGGGAATTTGTCGGCGTGAGCGAACCAGTCGAACTTGCCCGCGTCAACGATTGCACCGCCGACCGCCACACCGTGACCGTCCATATATTTCGTCGTGGAATGCGTTACGATATCCGCGCCCCACTCGATAGGACGGCATTGCACGGGCGTTGCGAACGTGTTGTCGATAATAAACGGAACGCCGTGACGATGCGCTACCCGCGCGAATTTTTCAATGTCCAAAACGGCAAGCGCGGGGTTTGCTATCGTTTCGCCGAACAACGCTTTCGTATTCGGGCGGAACGCCGCTTCCAGTTCTTCTTCCGTGCAGTCGGGCGATACGAACGTAAAGTCGATGCCCATCTTTTTCATCGTAACCGCAAACAGGTTGAACGTGCCGCCGTAAATTGCGGAACTGCTGACGACGTGGTCGCCGCAACTTGCGATATTGAACACGGCGTAAAAGTTTGCCGCCTGACCGCTTGACGTGAGCATACCCGCCGTTCCCCCTTCAAGTGCCGCGATCTTTGCCGCGACGTAATCGTTGGTGGGGTTTTGAAGCCTTGTGTAGAAGTACCCGCTTGCTTCGAGATTGAAAAGTTTTGCCATTTCGGGGCTCGAATCATACTTAAACGTGGTGCTTTGCACGATGGGGATCTGACGAGGCTCGCCGTTTTTCGGAGTATAGCCCGCCTGTACGCATAAAGTATCGATTTTTTTATCCATAAATATCTCCTATCTCGCGCCGTACTCTTTCAATACGCGGTCGAGTTTTCTTTTGTTTTCTTTTTCCTGAATCGCGTCTCGTTTGTCGTGCAGCTCTTTGCCCCTTGCGACGCCGAGTTCGACCTTTACGAGCGCGTCCTTGAAATAAAGTTTCGTGGGGACAAGGGTATATCCCTTTTGCTCCACCTTTTGTTTCAGTTTTCTTATTTCCGACTTATGCAGCAGTAAGCGACGGTTACGCATCGGATCGATTTTGAACATCGTCGCCATTTTATACGGCGAAATGTGCATGCCGACAAGGAAAACCTCGCCGTTTTTCACGATTGCGAAACTGTCTTTCATATTGACGTTATTAAGCCTTAACGACTTTACCTCGTGCCCTTCGAGGGCGATGCCCGCTTCCAGAGTGTCTTCGATAAAATAGTCGTGATACGCTTTTTTGTTGGTGGCAATGATTTTATTGCCGTCTTGCTTTTTCTTCATAAACCGAGAAATTTACACGGCGGATTTCGCGGGAAATGCCGTCGACTTTAATTTTTATTTTATCGCCCAACGAATAAACGTGTTTGCCCGAAGAAAGAGTGAACCGCCCTTCGTCGAATTTATATTTTCCGGCGGGAAGTTTGTCAAGCGAGATAAACCCTTCCACCGTGTTTTTAAGTTGAACGAACACCCCGAAACCCGTTACGCCGCTGATTATACCGTCGTAAATTTCGCCGGATTTGTCCGCCATATACAGCATTTTGAAGTAATCGTCGCCGTCGCGCTCGGCACATTCCGCGGCGATTTCCCTTTCCGACGATATTGCCGCCGCCTTTTCGCACCTGATAAGCGTTTTCGTAATCTCCGCGCCCGACAGTTGTCCCGCAAGCATCTTTTTGATGACGCGGTGGATGGTCAGGTCGGGATAACGGCGTATCGGCGACGTGAAATGACAGTAGTATTCGAGCGCAAGCCCGAAGTGTCCCGCATTCCCCGTCGTGTACTTCGCCTTTTGCATACTGCGAAGCATGACTTTGCTGATTATGCGCTCTTCCGCCGTGCCTTTTATGTCGTCCAGCAGTTTCTGGTACTCCGACGCGTGCATACTCTGGTGCACGACGAAGTTATAATTGAACGAAGAAACGAACTTTTTGAATTCCAGCACTTTTTCCTTGTTCGGCGCTTCGTGCACGCGGTAAACGAAAGGCAGCTCGGTATGATACATAAACTCCGCAACGGTTTCGTTTGCAAGCAGCATAAATTCTTCGATAATAAGGTTGCTTTCGTAATAAGGATAAGGCGCGACGTCCAAGACCTTCCCGTCTTTTATCGTAAACTTCGGCTCTTCCAAGATAAAGTTTATGCTGCCGCGATTTCTTCTTTTCGCGTTCAGTATCCTTTCAAGGTCGCGCGCGCACGTTATCATATCGTATACGTCGGCGTATTTTTCAATGAGTTTTTTGTCGCCGTCAAGGATTTTCTGCACGTCGTCGTAGGTCATGCGATGATTGCTTCTTATCACGCTTTCGACGATTTTGTTTCCCGTGACTTTTCCCGTTTTGTCGATTTCCATAACGCAGGAAAGCGTCAGTCTGTCCTGGTTTTCGACAAGGCTGCAAACCCCGTTAGACACGGCCTCGGGAAGCATCGGCAACACCATATTCGGAAGGTAAACGCTCGTTGCGCGTTTCAACGCCTCTGCGTCCAGAATTCCGTCCTGTTTTATATAATGCGCGACGTCCGCGATATGGACGTAAAGGACAAATCCGTCGCCTTGTCTTTCAACCGTTATCGCGTCGTCAAAGTCTTTCGCGTCGGCACCGTCGATTGTAATCGTGAGCAAATCGCGATAGTCTGTGCGTTTTGCGATTTCTTTCTTATCAACGGGTTTATTTATTCTTTCTGCGTCGTAAAGTGCCTCTTTTGAAAAGTTCTCATAAAACCCGTGGTCGCGGATTATTGCCAGAGTATCGCCTTTTATCGTGTTTGCGCGGCCAAGAATTTCAGTGATTTCACCAACGGGATTTTTGCCCGAATCCCAGTCGTAAATGTTCACGACGACCTTGTCTTTGTTCTTTGCGCCGCCGCGTCCCGCAGTCGGAATAAACACGTCCGAAAAGTAACTTTCGTCGTCGGGAATGACAAACCCGTGTCCCGCGCGGTCGCTTGTATATTCGCCCACAAGTTGACGTTTCCCGCGCTCGATGACCGAAACGACTTTTCCTTCGTCGGCAGTGCCTTTCACGGGCACGACGTAAACCTTATCGCCGCTTTGCGCGCCGTGCAAACCTTTGTGCGGTATGAACAAATCGGCTTTGCCGTCGTCGCGGATAAGAAACGCGAAACCTCTGCGATTGCCGCGAAGCACGCCGCTTACCGCGTCGCATTTGTCTTTCAGCGTATAATTTCCTTTTTCGACGGACACAAGCACGCCGTCCCGCACGAGTTCGTCAAGGGCTTTCGTGACCTCGCGCTTTTCAAACGTCGAATATATCCCGAGTTTTCGGTTTAACAATCTGTCCGAAAAGTTGTCGAGCCCCGCCGATTTTATTTCGTTTAATAATCTTTCCTTAAATTCCATATTAAAAATAAGGGCGACTTATCGTCGCCCTTTGTACTTAAAATAAACCTTATCTTCCGCTGAGGCTTAAAATTACGAAGTAGATAACCGAAACTACAAGAAGTAATACCGATAATACCACCGTCGCGATTCTGAGCCTGCCCTCGGAACTTTGCGATTTGTTCTTTCCGAAGAACGAGTCGTTTTTCTGGTTGTATCCGGCGATTGCGCTCATATCTTCGCCGCTGCTCTTTTGCATAAGAACCACGACGACGAGAGCGATTGCCGCAAGCACCATGAGCGTCATCATTGCCCAGCCGACCTTCTGTCCGACTTCATATTGTATAACCGATAACATCGGCATTAAACTTTTTATCATTATAAATTCCTCCGAATTTAATTAGCAAAGTGAATTTTAACATATAAATTTCAAAATTACAACCGTTTTTCAGCGTTTTAGGAGCAAATATTAAAAATTTCGCGTTAAATTTTTCCGTTTGTTATTGACTTTACGATAAAACGACTGTATATTAA
>ERZ1034984.687-NODE-687-length-36657-cov-14.709551_pt1 | contig 36657 bp, 26 predicted proteins | sample MGYA00520589_ERZ1034984 | MGnify/ENA primary metagenome ERZ1034984 (study PRJEB33766, sample SAMN09781790) | gut metagenome | biome: gut microbiome | host: Homo sapiens | place: Madagascar | study: EMG produced TPA metagenomics assembly of the PRJNA485056 data... | reverse complement strand
AATATAAGTTATTGATTTACAGACGATTAAATATTAATTTAACGCAGTATTGATTGATGTAAAGATACGAAAAATATTCCAGATAACGGTATAAATCAGAGATTATTATCGTGAAATATAAACATTTTAAACAGGCCTTACTTTTTAAAGTGGGCTCAGTTTATAATTTTAAAGTTTATAAGGAATGACGGAAATCTTCAAGATATCTGAAATTCCATCATAAACGCTTTTAGCAGTAAGACCCCCAACTGTGAAGTTGGAGTTTTTTATTTTTATCCCGAAAGAAAGCCAAAGTTTCTGTAAATTACTCATAGAAAGCTAATTTTATCTCAGTCTTGTTTAGAATTCATATTTTCTGTTACTCTTTTCTCTTTATATAATAATGTGTAATCCTCTATTTTCATCTTTTCTATTCTTTTTCTAATACTAAAAATATAATTTTGTGTTAAATTCTGTTTCTTCTTAGTTACATTATGTATTTTTATCGTTATATTTGTAAATAAATAAAAGACTAATAATTATGACTAATAACTCATTTTCAATAAGATTGCGAGAAGCACGCCTGATGATGAAGCTCAGTATGGATAAACTTGTAGCGCGAACCAACGGAGCCATCACCAAGCAAAGTATATCCCGTTATGAGAATGGCATCATGCGCCCCAAGCGTGATGCTCTGCGAGCCATAGCCCAAGCCCTCAATATCAGCGAGGAATATTTTAAAGGAACCAATCTCAAAATAGATATTCCAATGCTTCGCACCACTTCAGGCGGAAAACTATCAGAGGAAGAATTGCAGTCTCTCGAAGCCCGTCTTTCGTTTTGGGCAGAGCAGTATCTTACCAAGGAACGTCTGGTACAAAGTGTTTCTAAACCAGATAAGGAAGCTAAAAGGTTTGAAAGAGTTATTTTTAGAAATCCTATCAGAGGCACAAAGGTTTCCACCTTGGAGGATGCAATCCATGCCGCCGACTTGTTGCGTGAACAATGGCATAGTGGGGATGGACCGATAGCCAGTATCCTTCGGTTAATAGAGCGAAAGGGCATCAAAATCTTATCTACAGAATTGCCTGATGGAGTATGGGGAATGAGTACGTGGGCAGATAAGTATCATCCCCTGATCGTTCTCGATATGCGTCCGGCGAAAACAACGATAGAACGTCTCCGCTTCACGGCAGCTCATGAGTTAGCACATCTTCTTTTGACATTCCCTGCAAATCCAGAGTTGGATGTAGAGAAATGTTGTAACAAATTTGCCGGCTTCTTCCTCTTTACCAAGCAGGCTTTAATCGAAGAAATGGGCGGCGAGAAGCGCGATGAACTTCTGCTTGAGGAGATGATAGATCTCAAGGAAGTCTATGGAATATCGATTGCAGCCCAAGTGCATGCAGCCTGGGACATCCGTATGATTTCCCGAGAACACTACGACTGGTGGTTTGATGAGAGATTAAAGAAGAACAGGCTGGAAGAAGGTTGGGGGGAATATAAATTCCCTGAGACTATCGGAAGAGAGAAGAGGCTGGAAATGAGGATTAATGAAATAGAAAGAAGAAAATGAATATGCAGAATGAAAGTCAAAATATAGAATATAAGGAATCATGGCGTGATGAATATCTGAAATGGATATGTGGTTTCGCCAATGCCCAAGGTGGGCGTATTTATATCGGTGTAAACGACCAGAAAGAAGTAATCGGTTTATCTGATGCCAAACGGTTGTTGGAAGATATTCCTAACAAGATAGTTCGCAGTATAGAATTGTGGAATTATGGATTGTTGCCAAAAGAGTTGACTCCGGCAGCCTTATTGCAGAAGCATTCATCTTATCCTCGTAACCATAATATTGCTAATGTTTTTTACAAAGCAGGCTTTGTGGAGTCATGGGGACGTGGTTTCAAGAAGATTGCCGAGGAGTTTGAACGTGCCAGCTTGCCATTGCCAACGATAGAAGAAAATGGAGGTGGCGTGATGGCGATTATTCAGCGCAAAACGATAGATGAAGTTATTGCTGAACGTGGCGGGGATGTCGGTGTAAATGGCGGAGATGGCGGTAATGTTGGCGGTAATGTGGCGGTAATGAAACTATCTTATCGTCAGCAACTTATCCTTTCTTTCATAGCAAAGCATTTCGATATTACCGCCAAACAAATGGCGGTAATGTCGGGAATCCCTCAACGCACCATAGAACGAGAACTTTCTATATTGCAAAAGGCTGATATGATTTGTCGTGTTGGTGCTCCACGTACAGGAAGATGGAAACTGTTAAAACAGATTGATTTTGATTCAAAATAGAAAGATATGAAGCAGAATAATAATGAACAAATTGTCTTCGAGATATTCGAAGAGGTTGCAACCGAAAGCATCGCTGAGGCTCGGAAAGCATACACCTATGAAGAAATTGATGGGTGCTATCAGGAGGCGAAAGAGATAGCTGATTATGCAAGAAAGAACTTGCAGGAGAAAATGAACAATAATAATTTAAAATAAATAATATGGCTAGGATTTTTGAAGACTTTAAAAGACTTTATCCTCTTTCAAAGACTTTGCGCTTTGAAGCAAAGCCTATTGGTGCCACTTTGGATAATATAGTCAAAAGTGGTCTGCTGGATGAAGATGAACACAGAGCTGAAAGCTATGTGAAGGTGAAGAAATTGATTGATGAATACCACAAGGTCTTTATTGATAGAGTGTTGGATAATGGATGTTTGCCTTTGAAAAATGAAGGTCATAATAATTCTTTGACAGAATATTATGATAGCTATGTATCTAAGTCACAAAATGAAGATGCTAAAAAAGCGTTTGAGGAAAATCAGCAAAATCTTCGTTCTATTATAGCGAAGAAATTGACAGAGGATAAGGCTTATGCTAATTTGTTTGGCAAAAATCTCATAGAGTCATATAAGGATAAAACTGATAAGACAAAAATAATTGATTCTGATTTAATTCAATTCATCAATACCGCAGAATCAACCCAACTTAATTCAATGTCACAAGATGAGGCCAAAGAACTCGTGAAAGAATTCTGGGGCTTTACTACTTATTTTGTCGGCTTCTTTGATAATTGTAAAAATATGTATACGGCAGAAGAGAAGTCAACAGGTATTGCTTATCGTCTAATCAATGAAAACCTTCCAAAGTTCATTGATAATATGGAGGCTTTCAAGAAAGCTATCGCTAGACCTGAGATACAGGCTAACATGGAAGAGTTATACTCTAATTTTTCTGAATACTTAAATGTAGAAAGTATTCAGGAGATGTTCCTGCTTGACTATTACAATATGCTTCTTACTCAAAAGCAGATTGATGTCTATAATGCTATAATTGGAGGAAAAACCGATGATGAGCACGATGTTAAGATTAAAGGTATCAACGAGTATATCAATCTCTACAATCAGCAGCATAAAGATGACAAGTTACCAAAGCTTAAGGCTTTGTTTAAGCAGATTCTTAGTGATAGAAATGCAATTTCATGGTTGCCAGAAGAGTTCAATAGTGATCAGGAAGTCTTGAATGCTATCAAGGATTGCTATGAGCGATTGTCTGAAAATGTTTTGGGTGACAAGGTGCTCAAATCTTTGCTTGGTTCTTTGGCTGATTATTCTCTTGATGGGATATTTATCCGTAATGACTTGCAGTTGACTGATATTTCTCAGAAAATGTTTGGAAATTGGGGCGTGATTCAGAATGCTATCATGCAGAATATAAAGCGTGTCGCTCCTGCCAGAAAGCATAAGGAGTCTGAGGAAGATTACGAAAAAAGAATTGCTGGTATATTCAAAAAGGCAGATAGCTTTAGTATCAGTTATATAAATGATTGTTTGAACGAAGCAGATCCTAATAATGCCTACTTTGTAGAGAACTATTTTGCAACATTTGGAGCGGTAAATACTCCAACAATGCAGCGTGAGAATCTGTTTGCGCTTGTTCAAAATGCGTACACGGAAGTTGCTTCATTACTCCATTCTTATTATCCTGCAGAGAAAAAACTGGCACAGGATAAGGCGAATGTTGCTAAAATCAAAGCACTGTTGGATGCAATAAAGTCTTTGCAGCATTTCGTGAAGCCTCTGTTGGGCAAGGGTGATGAAAGTGATAAGGATGAACGCTTCTATGGCGAATTGGCTTCGTTGTGGGCAGAACTTGATACAGTAACACCACTGTATAATATGATACGTAATTACATAACTCGTAAACCATATTCTCAAAAGAAGATCAAGCTAAACTTTGAGAATCCTCAATTACTTGGCGGTTGGGATGCTAATAAGGAGAAAGACTATGCTACCATTATCTTACGACGTAATGGTTTGTATTATCTTGCTATTATGGACAAAGACTCAAGGAAGTTATTGGGTAAGGCAATGCCGTCAGATGGGGAGTGCTATGAGAAAATGGTATATAAGTTATTGCCTGGTGCTAATAAAATGCTTCCAAAGGTATTCTTTGCTAAATCCAGAATGGATGATTTCAAGCCAAGTAAAGAACTTATAGAGAAATATAATAATGGCACTCACAAAAAGGGAAAGAATTTTGATATTCAAGATTGCCATAATTTGATAGATTACTTTAAGCAGTCTATTGATAAGCATGAGGATTGGAGTAAGTTTGGGTTTAATTTTTCAGATACTTCTACATATGAAGACCTCAGCGGATTCTATCGTGAAGTTGAACAGCAGGGTTATAAGTTGTCTTTTGCAAGAGTATCTGTTTCGTATATCAACCAGCTTGTTGAAGAGGGAAAGATGTATCTGTTCCAAATCTACAATAAGGATTTCTCTGAGTATAGCAAGGGCACTCCAAATATGCATACTCTTTATTGGAAAGCTTTGTTTGATGAACGAAATCTGGCAGATGTGGTTTATAAGCTTAACGGACAGGCTGAAATGTTCTATCGTAAGAAAAGTATAGAAAATACTCATCCAACTCATCCTGCTAATCATCCTATTCTGAATAAGAATAAGGACAATAAGAAAAAAGAGAGTTTGTTCGAATATGATCTTATAAAAGATCGTCGCTACACTGTTGATAAATTTATGTTCCATGTGCCAATCACAATGAATTTCAAGAGCGTTGGCTCAGAGAATATCAATCAAGGTGTGAAGGAGTATCTTCATCATGCTGATGATATGCATATTATTGGTATTGATCGTGGTGAACGTCATTTACTGTATCTTGTTGTTATAGATTTGCAGGGAAATATCAAGGAACAGTACTCGCTCAATGAAATTGTGAATGAGTATAATGGTAATACCTACCATACCAATTATCACGATTTGTTGGATGCTCGTGAGGATGAACGCCTTAAAGCTCGTCAAAGTTGGCAGACCATAGAGAATATCAAAGAGCTGAAAGAAGGCTATTTGTCTCAGGTTATCCATAAAATTACACAGCTCATGGTTAAATATCATGCCATTGTTGTATTGGAAGATTTGAACATGGGATTTATGCGTGGTCGTCAAAAGGTAGAAAAGCAAGTATATCAGAAGTTTGAAAAAATGTTGATAGATAAGCTTAACTATTTGGTTGACAAAAAGGCAGATGCTTCTGTTTCTGGAGGCTTGCTAAATGCCTATCAGTTGACTAGTAAATTTGATAGTTTCCAAAAGTTAGGAAAACAAAGCGGATTCCTGTTCTATATTCCTGCGTGGAATACATCTAAGATAGACCCAGTTACAGGATTTGTCAATTTATTAGATGCACGTTATCAGAATGTAGAAAAAGCAAAAGCTTTCTTCTCTAAGTTTGATGCTATCCGCTATAATAAGGATAAGGACTGGTTTGAGTTTAATCTCGACTATGACAAGTTTGGTAAAAAAGCAGAAGGTACAAGGACTAAGTGGATTTTATGCACCCGAGGAATGCGTATTGATACTTTCAGAAATAAAGAAAAAAACTCACAATGGGATAATCAGGAAGTTGACTTAACTGCCGAGTTGAAATCTTTATTAGAGCATTATTATATTGATATTCATGGTAATCTCAAGGAAGCTATCAGTGCACAAACCGACAAGGCGTTCTTTACTGGATTGCTGCACATTTTGAAGTTGACTTTGCAGATGCGTAATAGTATTACTGGAACCGAAACTGATTATCTAGTATCTCCTGTTGCCGATGAGAACGGAATATTCTACGATAGTCGTTCTTGTGGTGAACAACTTCCTGAGAATGCGGATGCCAATGGTGCTTATAACATCGCCCGCAAGGGACTGATGATGATTGAGCAAATCAAAAATGCTGAGGATTTAGGCAACTTGAAATTTGACATATCCAATAAGGCTTGGCTCAATTTTGCACAACAAAAGCCATATAAGAATGGATGATTACATTCCGCTTTCAACGTTGAATGACTTTATTTTCTGTCCGTACTCCATATACTTACATAGCGTGTATATGGAGTCGGATGGAGATTTATATAAAGCCGCTCCACAGACCAAAGGTACTCTGGCGCACCAAGGTGTGGATGAAAAGAAAGGGAGTACTCGCAAGAGTGATATGATGTCGCTCCCTGTCTATTGCGATGAGTTGGGCATATCTGGCAAGATTGATGTCTATAAACAGGACAAGCGTTTGTTGATAGAGCGTAAGAACAATCTCAAACGCATTTTTCGCGGTCAGATTTATCAACTTTGGGGGCAATACTTCTGTTTAAAGGAAATGGGATATGAAGTAGAGCAACTTGCTTTCTATGAAATATCAACGAATAAGATGATTCCCGTTGAATTACCAGGCGAACTTGGAAAACTGGAATTGATAGAGTTCATAGAACAGTTTAAACGTTATAATCCTGCTTCCACTACGTTACTGGTAAATTCAAACAAGTGCATCCATTGCATCTATTGCAATCTTTGCGATAAAACGAACACTGATAATGTTTACACATAAAGACATAGAAATGCGAACCATATTTGTGGTCAATTGTATTGAGCATAATCGCAGTCTTAGAGTAAATAGCGGAGAACTGATGTTAGAGGAGATTGAAGGTGAAAAGAAAAAGACCTTGACCAAATTCCCCTTTCAAAAGTTATTGGCTCTTTTCATTATCGGTCACATAACAGTGACAACTCCATTAATAGATAAATGCAAAAAGTATGGAGTAGCTTTAGTGGTGATGAAGCCTAATCTTCGCCCAGTTTTCTTTTGGGCAAACTCTGCTGAGGCAAACTATCTTCTTCGCAAAAGACAGTTTGAATATAGTACTGAAGATCTTAGCATCGCAAAATGTATTGTATATAATAAGGTGTTGAATCAGAAAACAGCATTATCAAAGACTCGAAAGAAGGATTGTAATACTGTGGATGCTATTAAGCAATGTGATGCCGCATTGGATACTTTGCCCGATGTTGATGAATACAATCAGTTGATGGGACTTGAAGGAACTGTTGCCAAGACATATTTTTCTGCCTATTATCAGCTTCAGAATTGGAAAGGAAGACATCCAAGGATGAAGAGCGATGTGCTGAATGTGACATTGGATATTGGTTACTCTATTCTATTCAACTTTATGGAGAGTTTCATTCGTATGTTTGGATTTGATTTGTATGTAGGTGTGTACCATCGATTATGGTTTAAGCGCAAATCATTGGTATGTGATTTGATGGAACCTTTCAGATGCATCATTGATCATGCAGTATTGTTGGCGTTTAATAGAAAGCAGTTCTCAGAGAAAGATTTTACTCTTATAAAGCAGGAATATCATTTGAAATATGAGAAGTGTGCTGACTATTATAGGGTGTTTTATGACGAGTTGATTGCTCGTAAGATGGACATTTTCAAGTTCGTTCAGCAGTATTATCGTTGTTTCATGGGATGTAAGTCTGTAAAAGAATATCCAATATTTGAGTTTTAAATGATAATAGTTAGTTATGATATTTCAGATGACAAGATGCGTGCTAATTTCTCAAAAATGCTCAAGAGTAATGGTGCTATTCGTCTTCAGTTTTCTGTATATGAAGTTAGAAACACAAAGAGGATTATGGATAATCTCGTTGCTAAGATAGAGACTTATGCCAAACATTTCACAGCTGACGATAGTGTAATCCTATTTGATGTAGATTCAGATAAGCTTACTAAGTATGGTAATGCTATTCATAGAGATCAAGCTATAGTCTATTTCTGATAGTGCGAACCTTGGTCTTTATGTTTTCGTGATTAAGTATGTAACTTGCTTATTTACAGGTCGTTCTTTGAAATATTTGATTAGGCTTTATGGGAAGGGGGGTATAAAATCTCTAAAATATTCATTCAAAAAAGCCTTTATTTAAAGGAATTGTTGTATCTTTGCAATCAATAAGAGGCTAATAAGCTTCAATAATTTCTACTATTGTAGATTTCTGTTCCTGCATCGTTGCAGTTTAACGGCTAATAAGCTTCAATAATTTCTACTATTGTAGATTTTTATGTTGTTTGGCTATTTATTTAGCGGCTAATAAGCTTCAATAATTTCTACTATTGTAGATTATACCACGTGGTATTTGTTCGTTTGATTGGCTAATAAGCTTCAATAATTTCTACTATTGTAGATTGGCAAAATCAGTTTTACAAAAACCGCTCGGCTAATAAGCTTCAATAATTTCTACTATTGTAGATGCATACATCGCCTTTGTAGCAACATCCCAGGCTAATAAGCTTCAATAATTTCTACTATTGTAGATTTGATAGTCCCTTCTCCTAAAGATTACGGGCTAATAAGCTTCAATAATTTCTACTATTGTAGATCGTACCTGGTCCACGTACTTTGCGTAATGTCGGCTAATAAGCTTCAATAATTTCTACTATTGTAGATTGAGAACATGTACCTATTACCTGGCAAGGGCTAATAAGCTTCAATAATTTCTACTATTGTAGATTGTTGACGTGCTTACAGCCGTCTATCAGCGGCTAATAAGCTTCAATAATTTCTACTATTGTAGATATAGTGCTCCTACTCTTTCTTTGTGGGGCTAATAAGCTTCAATAATTTCTACTATTGTAGATGAAATTACCCTTTGCGCTGCAGGAACTTCGGCTAATAAGCTTCAATAATTTCTACTATTGTAGATATGTAGAATTTTCCTGCATTGTTTTGGAGGCTAATAAGCTTCAATAATTTCTACTATTGTAGATCCACAATGTCGCATGACATCTTTTTGATGGCTAATAAGCTTCAATAATTTCTACTATTGTAGATTTATGAACGACATCATATACTTTTGCAAAAGGCTAATAAGCTTCAATAATTTCTACTATTGTAGATTTACAAAATTAGCTTCCTCTCGATCAGTAGGCTAATAAGCTTCAATAATTTCTACTATTGTAGATCTAATAAGATTATCCGACTTTATAAAGTGGCTAATAAGCTTCAATAATTTCTACTATTGTAGATTGTATCAATAAATGACCTTGTAAATCATGGGGCTAATAAGCTTCAATAATTTCTACTATTGTAGATGTCGGATAAGTTGGTGGAGAGGACTTGACGGGCTAATAAGCTTCAATAATTTCTACTATTGTAGATATTTTGTCATAGATGCCAGATGCAGACGGCTAATAAGCTTCAATAATTTCTACTATTGTAGATAGGTCGGAAATTTCCTGGTCTTTGGTTTCGGCTAATAAGCTTCAATAATTTCTACTATTGTAGATTGCACTCTCCAGTGCCTTCACCGAACCGATGGCTAATAAGCTTCAATAATTTCTACTATTGTAGATTTACGCACTCCCCATTTACTTACGCCATTGGCTAATAAGCTTCAATAATTTCTACTATTGTAGATCCCTGATCTCTTCCGCTCGTTCTTGCCTGGGCTAATAAGCTTCAATAATTTCTACTATTGTAGATAAGGAAAAATGACACAAACGATCTTAAATGGCTAATAAGCTTCAATAATTTCTACTATTATTTTAAGATGAAAAAAAATATGCTCTTAGAGGGGCTTAGATGGAATCGTGATAGCGGTTCTGCTCTCTATGTTACACCCCAAACAGCCGTTCTCGGACGGGCTGGGGTGGGGAATAAAATAAACAAGGCGTACGTCCTCATTCAGAGGAGCGTACGCCTTGTGATTATTTCACTTCCTCGCAAACCACCATTTCCGTGCTTTTATACACTATGATAATCTTGTGTAGCTGCGTGGTCTTGATTGCAGAAGTTACTACTTCGCTTTCTGCATATCTATTCACTTGTCTGATGGCATCCTGCTTGAGTTGTTCTATATGCGCAGCGGTATCCTTAGACTTGGCATACTTGAACTCTACAATGTAGGAATGCTGCATATCGCTGAAGTTGTCAACAAGCGGACAGAGGAAGATATCGGCATAGCCTTCCTGGGTGTCCTTTTCGGATATCGGACGGTAGAACTTGTTGTCGCAAGTCATGGCAAGCGTGAATCCGTGCACGAAATATTCTCCCTTCTGATGATCTCTCTGGGATGAATATTTATGCAGACTGTCGGCAATATATTCAAAATAAGGCTTCCATTCTCCACAATATGCCAAGGCGCTTTCTAAGTTTCCTTTTTCGTAGGAATCGTATTTCAAGTCGTTCTCCTTGTATGTGTCGAGGAGGTATTTGAACAGCTGCTCTCGCACCACCTCGTTTGGTATCACGAACTTGGTTTTTCCCTGATAATTTCCTGCGATGGTAACCATGCCGAAGTAGTAGAGCAGACTCACGAAATTATCCGGGTCGCCTATCTGCTCGGCAGGAAAGCCGGTCTTGAGCTCGCCAGCCACAAAGCCGTTTTCTACCAGTTGCTGGATGATAGAGGCATCGTGGGCAAACTCCTTGTCCTTGCGGATGAGCATACGGAGCTTGTTGTAATCCAGTCGGATGTTTTCCTCTATCATATTCTTAGGAAGTCTTCCTCGGTTTCTGATATAATTATCGATGAAATAGAGCACCATGTTGGAATTGTACATGGTGGTTTCGCCGTATGAATCCTTTGCAAAACAATAGTTATCGTACCATGGTTTCATCAGGTCTATCAATTCATCCACGGTGTAGTTGTGGAGATGGAGGGTTTCGGTATAGTAAGTGAGCATTTCGCGCACCTCTTCCTCCGTAAAGCCCGTCATCTCGTTGAACTCGTATGAAAGGGAATAGTTGGTGCCGATGTTGAAACCGCTGGTCAGATCGTCCATGGTAACAGGACTAACGCCCGTTACGAAGACCCGCTCCAAGGTGGAATCGGTTGCCGACTTGATGGTGTCGAAGAACTTACGGAGATAACCCATGCCATGAGTTTCTGCCTGATAATTGTTGAGACAGTCTGGTTCTGCCAGGATAGTATTCGTGAAATGGTCGTACTCATCAATAAAGAGATACACTTTCTGTCCTGTCTTCTTACATTCCTTGCAAAGATAGTCCAACTGTTCTACTGCGCCATCCTTCCTGTTCATCTCTTCTTTGATGTTGGCAGGCAGATATTGTGCATACACATCGCAGAAGTAGTTAAACTCTGTGTTGCAATGTGCATCAAGTCCCTTCTTGTAATTCTCAAGATTGGCATCCACCACGGCAAAGTTGAGCGAGATAATCAGATAGGTATTATGCTCAGGTGTAGGATTCTCGCCGATATACAATCCTCCAAACAGTTCCTCAAACCTATCAGCCATATTGATGTCGTAATACTGTTTGAGCATGGAGAGGGTAAGGCTCTTGCCGAAACGACGAGGGCGGATATAGAAGAAATACATGTTGGATCTTTCTATTTCTTCTATAAAATCTGTCTTATCTACATAATAGCAGTCGTCTCTTCTCACGGTAACGAAGTTCATGATTCCGTAAGGGATGCGCTTGCGATAAATGTATTCGCGCTTGGCATTTTTCTTCTTTGTGATATTACTATCCATGAGCGATTCTCCTTATATATTTTTATTTTGTCGCAAAGTTAGTATAAATATTTGGAATAAGCATGTTTGGGTACTCCAATTTCACCATTATGTATAAGTTTCTATCTTCCAATCCGTGATATTATGCGAAGCGACATCAAAGTTGACGCCTACCTTTACGATAGGCAAGCCACTTAGAGCAAAACGTTTAGGATATTCCTTGAGGTCAATCTGCTTCATCGCTGCAGCTGCATCCTTATTGAGTTTCAACTCAAAGAGATAGAGATGCGTAGCAGTTCTCAGTACCATATCCACTCTTCCTGACGGAGTGCGAACTTCTACGTCCACGTAATTATCAAGAATAGAGAATATCACATACATCATCTGCTGATAATGCCCCTCTGAATCCGCATTGTTGCAATATGGAACCGTGGCAAGAAAAGCTTGAAGCATCTGCAAAGCCCCATTCATATCATTACGGCGAATAAGAGCCGACATCTTGGCGATGGTGGTTGCTCCCTTAGGCGTAGTCATACCTATATAATTAGGTAAGAGACTACGATATAATCCAACACGGATTTCTTTGTTTGGGATATCAAGCGTGAAAAGCTCAGTTTCAGGGTCGTATCCTTTTATAGTTATATAACCACTTTGATACAGTAAAGGCATGATGGACACCATCATTTCGGTCGGTGCGTCAAAGTCTGATTTGTCTGCCTCACAACGTCCTATATCAGAAGGCATTACCTGAAATTTCTTAAGCATTTCTATCAGATAGGTAGGTGTGCCTGAAGTAAACCAATAATAATCCAGACAGCCTGCAGCCATAGCATTCAATAGACTATATGGATTGAAGATGTCGGGGGACTGGGCAGCAAAGTGATAACCATCATAAAATTCTCGCAATGCAACAAGAGTCTGAATTCGGGTTAGATTCATCTTAACTGCCAAAGCATCAACATCTGCTGACATTTGAGTCTCCAATTCCTCCTTGGTAATACCGCAGATTCCTGCGTAATCATTACGCATACTTATATTGTTAATATTATTGAGTTCACTGAAGATGCTCATCTGCGAAAATTTAGTGATACCTGTCAGGAAAACAAAGCGAAGCATAGGTTCACAATCCTTCAAAGGACTATAGAAATTACGCATCACATTGCGCAAATCTTTCAAATGAGAATCTTCATGCACTACATCAAGTAGGGGAGCATCATACTCATCAATGAGTACAACTACCTGCTTGCCAGTCTTTTCGTAAGCAGTCTGAATGAGTGCGATGAGACGGTCGTTCGCATCAACTGCAGGAGTCTTGATTCCCCATACTTTTTCTTGTTCCGCAAGCCGGTTTCCCAAGTATCTTTCCAGCTGGTCCTTCCCCATGTGTTTACCGCCAGCCATGCTGAAATGTAGGACAGGATATTCCGTCCAGTCCTTTTCCAACTTTTCGATGGCAAGCCCTTTGAAGAGTTCCTTCTTTCCCAGAAAATAACTCTTAAAGGTAGAAACCAACAATGACTTTCCGAAACGGCGTGGACGGCTTAAGAAGAAATGTTTGCCACCGCTATGAGTCATGCGATAGACATATTCCGTCTTATCTACGTACAGCAGATTTCGGGTGATGATTTCCTCGAAAGTCTGGATTCCTACTGGATATAATTTCAATTCTGCCATGGTTCTTTCTTTTAAGTTTCTGATGATAATATCTTATCAGACTCTTTGCATCTGCAAAACTAATCATTTTATTTGAAATAACAAAGGGAAAAGGCAAAAATGTATCGGTAACGTTTCATATCATGGAATGTCAGGAATATATGATTTGGGCTTTCTTCATCATTTTGTAACATCCGTGTCGTAAGTTAGAAATATATTCTTCGTATCTTTGCACCCGAATAAAGGCTATGGCCTCATGATGTGTGCTAATATATTAATAATGTGAATATGAAGAAGAAGACAATGGCCCTGCTGCTCTGCACTATGATGTCTGCAGCGGTGTTTGCTCAGGATGAAAAGAAGGAGGTTGACCGTACTCCGAAGATTGGCGGTACGATACGCTCGAAGTACGAATTCCAGACCGAGGAAGGGGAGGGACGCTTCGAAGTGAGAACTGCCCGCATCAATGTGACTGGTAATGTGACCAAAGAGGTGAGCTACAAGGCGGAAATCGACCTCTGCGATGAGGGCAAAATCAAGATGCTCGATGCTTATACCCGTATCAAACCATGGAGTACGCTCCAGTTTACTATCGGTCAGGAACGTGTGCCTTTCACCATCGATGCGCACCGCTCGCCTCATCAGCAGTATTTCGCCAACCGCTCGTTTATCGCCAAGCAGGTGGGTAATGTGCGTGATGTCGGTGCTGAGGTGGGTTATACCTGGAACGTGGGGTTCCCTATCATCGTGAATGCGGGTGTGTTCAACGGCTCTGGTCTTACCAACCAGAAGGATTACTGGACCAAGGGCATCAACTATTCTGCCAAGGCGCAGTTCCTCTTCCCGAATGTGAATCTCGTGCTGAGTATGCAGAAAATCAAGCCCTCTGACGTGACCGTCAATATGTATGATGCGGGTATTACCTTCCATCGTGGCGGTCTGATTGCTGAGGTGGAGTATCTCTACAAGCATTATTCCAAGAATGCGTTTCATGATGTGCACGCCTTTGACGGGTTTGTATGTTATGATATTCCGGTGGCCAACCAGAAATGTCTGATCAGGAAGGTTTCTCCATTGGTAAGATATGATTTCATGAGCGACCACAGTGATGGCACCCGATATGGGGCTACGGATGAGGACCCTGGCGTGTTGAAAATCAACGACTATAAGCGCCATCGTGTGACTGGTGGTGTGACGCTCAGTCTTGCCAAGCCTTTCATCTCTGACATCCGTATCAACTACGAGAAGTATTTCTATCGCAACGGCGGTGTGGCAAAGACTTCTGAGAAGGACAAGATTGTTGTAGAGTTTATGACTCGTTTTTAAAGAGAGATCATATTCTGATATAAATAATAACTTTTGGTTCTGAAAAGTAATTCTCTATTAAGATTGAATGAATGACGGACGTGCAGCAGTCGCTTTTAGCAGATTGTTGCGCGTTTTTCTTTGTCAGTTCGGGGAAAAGTATTATTTTTGCAGATGGGGTTCTTATATAATGAGAAATTACAAATGAGAAATTAGAAATGAGAAATATGAAAAAACTGGATCATATCAAGGCAATCGCTTTTGATGCCGACGACACCCTCTGGGCCTTGCAGACTTACTTCGAGGAAGTGGAGGCTGAGTACTGTGACTTGCTTTCTGACTATGGAAGCAAGGAGGAAATCTCTGCTGCGCTCTTTGAGACGGAAGGGGGAAACATGGAGGACTTGGGATATGGCGTCAAGGCATTCACCATCTCATTAGTGGAAAATGCCATCAAGGTGAGCGACGGAAAGGTGCCTGCCCGCGTGATAGGCAGAGCGGTGGAATTGGGAAAGACGCTGCTGAGACTGGATGCCAAACCGCTCGAAGAGGTGGAGGAGACTTTGGCAAAACTCAGAAAAACGGAATATAAGTTGGCGGTCTTTACCAAGGGCGAACTGCAGGATCAGGAGAATAAACTCTGGCGATCGGGACTGCAGCGATATTTTGATGTGGTGAGCATCGTGAGCGACAAGAAACCGGAAGCTTATCGCCGACTTTGTCGTGAGTTGGGCGTGCTGCCGGAGGAATTGGTGATGGTGGGCAACAGTTTCAAGAGCGACATTGCGCCTGCCCTCAAGATAGGAGCTTCTGCCATTCATATCCCATTTCATACGATATGGGCGCATGAAAAAACGGAGGAGTTCGAACATGAACGCCTCCGTCGTATTACTCATTTTTCGGAAATTCTCCATCTCGTTTAGTCTTGTTTCAAGGATTTTTTTCTCAGATTTCAAGCGATGAACGCATGAACTTTATTTGAGTTCTTCCTTGAATTTTTCCGCTGCTTTCTGGGCTGCTTTCTGGGCTGCGGCATTGGCAGTCCGCGCATTGGCCTTGCGGTGATAGCTCAGGATATTGCCCCGAGAATCACGGAGAGCGAGCGAATCATCCTTCATATAGACGAAAGAAAGCGTGTCGTAGGTGGTTTTCTCGTTGAAAACGACATTGTTAAACTCGTATCTTCCTTTCACTAAGATCAGCTTGCCGTTGTAGGCGTGCCACTCTGTGTAAAGGGGTACTTTAGGATATTCCACAGGACTGTCATCCTCTACCGAACTGTTGGTCGCCACCATTCCCACGGAGCGTGCTTCTCCCATTCGCTTGAGCGTAAATCCGTATTCGCGTGGAATCATGTAGGTTTCCACGATGCTGTCGGGCATATTGGCGAGAATGCGCTGCTGCTGCTTTTTGGAGAGATGGGTGACATCTCTGAGATGAGGCATCACCTGATAGGTCCAGGTGGCTTTCAGTTTGTCGAGGTCGATGACCATGCATGCCTTATTCTTTTCCTTGGCAGGGATGATGCAGATCCAGTCGCCCACTTCGATATTGCCAAATACCTGGCGGTTGCGGTTGGCTTCGAGAATATTATATTTTACAGGATCGCCGCCCTGATTGGGGAGCATGATTACTACGGAGTCTGTGCATCCCATGCAGGCAAGTCCGTAGATAGCTTTGTCGCCCTTGGCTGGTTTTGACATGCTGATGGGCAAGTTCTGCTGAGATACCGGTGGCTTGGGACCACGATGGCAGGAAAGCATGGCCAAAGTGGCAAATCCGATGATTAAAAATGTCTTGATTTTCATTATGTTTATTCCTTTTGTAGTGCAAAGATACATCAAAATGCGATAAATACAAAATAAATCCCTAAAACTTTTTATTCTTTGAGAGAAAAATCGTAATTTTGCACGGAGAAAATAATAACTTAAATTTTTGATGTAAAAATGTTGAGTAAGGATAGTAAGATTTACATTGCTGGGCATCATGGCTTGGTGGGTTCCGCTATTTGGAACAATTTGAAGAAACGTGGTTACAATAACTTAGTGGGCCGTTCGCATAAGGAACTGGACCTGACCGACCAATATGCCGTTCAGAAATTCTTCGATGAGGAGCGTCCGGATGCTGTGGTCTTAGCTGCTGCTTTTGTGGGTGGCATCATGGCCAATTCGCTCTACCGCGCCGACTTCATCATGCAGAACATGAAGATGCAATGTAATGTCATCAGCAATGCTTACAGTCATGGTGTGAAGAAGCTGCTCTTCTTAGGCTCTACCTGTATCTATCCGAAGGATGCACCGCAGCCTATGAAGGAGGATGTGCTCCTTACTTCTCCTCTGGAATATACCAACGAGGAGTATGCCATTGCCAAGATTGCCGGACTGAAGATGTGCGAGAGCTACAATCTGCAGTATGGCACCAACTATATCGCTGTGATGCCTACCAACCTCTATGGTCCGAATGATAATTTCCACTTGGAAAACAGTCATGTGATGCCTGCGATGATGCGCAAGATCTACTTAGCTAAACTGATTCATGAGGGCGACTGGCACAGTATTGAGGTGGATATGAACAAGCGTCCGATCAACCCTACTGATAAACTGCGCGAACTCATCGGCGAGGGCAACGTGGATGGTCATAACGACCATGAGCGTATCCTGAAAGCATTGGAGTTCTATGGTATATATAATAATAAGGTGGTGCTCTGGGGTACGGGTACTCCGCTGCGTGAGTTCCTTTGGAGCGAGGATATGGCGGATGCCAGCGTTCACGTGCTCCTGAATGTAGATTTCAAGGACATCATCGGTATCGAGAAATACAGTTCTGTTTTCTATGGTGCCAAGGTGGACGGTGCCGTTGACCGTAACAATTCTGAGGGTCGTGGCGGTGCCATTCCTTCGCTCGGTGAAATCCGCAACTGCCACATCAATGTGGGTACTGGTAAGGAACTTACTATCCGTGAACTCTCTGAACTGATCGTGAAGACGGTGGGCTTCGAGGGTACGGTGGAATTTGATGCTTCTAAGCCAGACGGAACTCCAAGAAAGTTGATTGATGTAAGCAAGTTGCACTCGCTCGGTTGGACCCATCAGGTGGAAATCGAGGATGGTGTGAAGAAACTTTATGAATGGTACCAGAACAGTTTAAAGGACTAAGATATGGAAGTAATCAAAACTGATATTGATGGCGTGCTCATCATTGAGCCTCGCATCTTCAAGGATGCCCGTGGCTATTTCTTCGAGAGTTTCTCTCAGCGTGAATTTGACGAGAAGGTGGCTCCGATACTGGGCCATCCTATCCATTTCTGCCAGGACAACGAGAGTATGTCGTCCTATGGCGTGATGCGCGGACTTCATTTCCAGCGCCCTCCATTCACCCAGTCTAAGCTGGTGCGCTGCGTGAAGGGTGCCGTGCTCGATGTGGCTGTGGATATTCGCAAGGGTTCTCCTACCTATGGCAAGCATGTGGCTGTGGAACTGACCGAGGATAATCATCGCCAGTTCTTTATTCCACGTGGTTTTGCCCATGGTTTTGCCGTTCTCAGCGAAACTGCCGTGTTCCAGTATAAGTGTGATGAGTTCTATCATCCTGAGGCTGACGGGGGAATCTCTATCCTCGACGAGAGCTTGGGTATCGACTGGAAGATTCCTACAGAGCATGCTATTCTCTCTGAAAAGGATACTAAGCATGATATGCTGAAAGACTTTGAGAGTCCTTTTTAAAGGTAAAAAGGTAAAAAAGTAAAAAGGTAAAAAGGGCTTTGAAGGGGCTTTTGAAAGGGCTTGAAGGGGCTTTTGAAAAAGGGCTTGAAGGGGCTTTTGAGAAATGCTGATAAAAGTGGGTCTAATTGTAAATTATAAATAGAAATGAATATATTAGTTACGGGTGCCAACGGTCAGCTCGGCAATGAGATGCGTATCGTTAGCAAGAATACTACTGATCATTATATCTTTACGGATGTCAATCAGGTGGAGGGCCTGGAGACTACTTATCTGGATATTACGGATATGGATGCCATCCGAAAGATGGTGAAGGACAATGAGGTGCAGGCTATCGTCAACTGTGCTGCCTGGACCAATGTGGATGCTTGTGAAACCGATGAAAAGTTGGCTGCACTGGCTGAGAAACTGAATGCGGATGCTCCGGAGAATCTTGCTAAGGCAATGAAGGAGGTGGATGGTCTGCTCGTTCAGATTTCTACCGATTATGTGTTTGGTAAGGAACCTTATAATGTGCCTTGCAATCCTGAACAGAAGGGCACTCCTACGGGCGTTTATGGTACTACTAAGCTCCACGGCGAACAGAAAATCATCGCCAGCGGCTGCAAGTATGTCATCATCCGCACCGCCTGGCTCTATTCTGAGTTTGGCAAGAATTTCTGCAAGACTATGCTCAACCTGACTGCCACCAAACCGCAGTTGAAGGTGGTGTTCGACCAGTGCGGTACTCCTACTTATGCGCTGGATCTGGCTTATGCCATCGAGACCATCTTAGAGAAGATGAAGACGGCGGAAGCGCAGGAGAAACTGGTAGGAATCTATCATTTCTCCAACGAGGGAGTTTGCTCCTGGTATGATTTCACCCAGATGATAGCAAGAATCTCAGGACATACGGATTGCGACATCCAACCATGTTACAGTTCTGAATATCCGTCTCCGGTAACCCGTCCGGCTTACTCCGTGCTCGACAAGCGTTCCATCAAGGAGACTTTCGGCGTGAAAGTGCCTTACTGGGTGGATTCACTTGAGAAATGTATTGCTAATCTGGAGGCTGCCAAGTAATATCCGAAACAGAAAGTAGCTAATTGAAATTATATACTAAAAACATATAGAAATGAAGAATATCATCATAACGGGCGGTGCTGGTTTCATCGGCTCACATGTCGTAAGACTTTTTGTGAACAAGTATCCTGAGTATCATATCATCAACCTCGACAAGTTGACATACGCAGGCAACTTAGCTAACCTCAAGGATGTTGAGGACAAGCCAAACTATACCTTCGTGAAGGGTGACATTTGTGACTTCGACCTGATGCTGAAACTGATGAAGGAGTATCAGGTGGACGGTATTATCCATTTGGCTGCAGAGAGTCATGTGGACCGCAGTATCAAGGATCCTTTCACTTTCGCTCAGACCAATGTGATGGGTACCCTGTCTTTGCTCCAGGCTGCCAAGATCTATTGGGAGAGTCTGCCAGAGGGTTATGAGGGCAAGCGCTTCTATCATATCTCTACCGACGAGGTGTATGGTGCCCTGCAGATGACTCATCCAGAGGGCGTAGCAGCGCCTTTCACAACCAAGGCTTCCAGCGGAAAGAACCACGAGGCTTATGGCGAGGAATTCTTCCTGGAGACTACCAAGTATAATCCTCATTCTCCATACTCGGCTTCTAAGGCAAGCTCAGACCATTTCGTACGTGCCTTCCACGATACATACGGAATGCCTACCATCGTGACCAACTGTTCCAACAACTATGGTCCATATCAGTTCCCTGAGAAGTTGATTCCATTGTTCATCAACAATATCCGTCATCGCAAGCCATTGCCAGTATATGGTAAGGGTGAGAATGTGAGAGACTGGTTGTATGTAGTGGATCATGCCCGTGCCATCGATATGATTTTCCACAAGGGAAAGGTGGCTGAGACTTACAATATCGGCGGTTTCAATGAGTGGAAGAATATTGACATCATCAAGGTGGTGATCAAGACCGTAGATCGTCTGCTCGGACGCAAGGAAGGTGAGGACCTTGACCTGATTACCTACGTGACCGACCGCAAGGGACATGATATGCGCTATGCGATTGATTCACGTAAGCTCCAGAAGGAGTTGGGATGGGAACCAAGTCTGCAGTTTGAGGAAGGTATCGAGAAAACCGTGAAATGGTATCTCGACAACCAGGAATGGATGGACAACGTGACCAGCGGTGACTATCAGAAATATTACGAGAACATGTATAAAGACAGATAATAAAAACATTTAAATACGAAGGATGACAGTAAACACAACTCACACACAACCGGTGTGGACAGAAATCGAATATACAGCATTATGCAAAAATCCGTATCTATCTACACCATTCTATGTACCCAAGGAATCAAAGGTGTTCCAATGCAAGGAAGATGGTAGCCGCAAGGAAGCGAGAATGCTCTATCTCGTGTTTAAGGCAGCCAATGCTCCTGAAGATGCTGAATGGGAAGACGACCCTATGCCGGGAGAAATCCTGGTGGGAGTGCTGGATGATGACGATGAAGTCATAGAACCAGCCAAGGCAGTTTTCCTGGGTATGGATCTGGAAGATTTCATTGAGGTAACTGATGAGGATGAAAATACCATTACTTTCGACCTTTTCTGGCGTCATGGCGATGTAAAGGTGGAAAAGGCGGAAAAGACAAGAGACGGTTTTGTCTGCAAGAAGGAAGATTTCGGCGATGAAGGTTTGCTGGTCACTTTGACTCCGAAGAAGGAGGGTGCTCCTGTCACCATGCGCCTACAGATTCCTTATCTCGGATTCTCGCTTTATGACAAGAGTGGCAACAAGATGCACGGTGATGTGGAAATCCCACACGAGAAGGTGGATGATTATCGCTATGAATTTGTGGGCGATGATAGCAACGACCGTTTCTCCCTGCATCTGGACAATGATAGGTTCATCTATATGTGTGTGCTTCGCCAGCATGAGGGCAAGTTGGTTGTGCGCGATCAGCGTGATCGCCTGTCTGTGGTGGATGAACTGCCAAGCGAAGGTAAACTGTCTGAACTGATGATGAATGCCCATGAAGCTTTGGTCAAGAACAAGAACTACCGTTGGCGTATTACCTTGGGAGGCAGTACGATGGATGAAGGAAGCGAGGAGGATTTTGTCCTGGAGCCTACTGCTTTGGGCAATTATGCCTACGAGCAGTTCCAGAAGGCTGCCGGTAATATGGACGAATTGGGCGGTCACCTCATTTCTCTGGAACAGAAATATGGTTTCCAATGGTTCTGGCTGAATGATGAAGACTGGCGTCATGATGACCCTATGTTTGAAATGTTCATGAAGCAGCTGTTGGCATTCTCCTATATCAATCAGAAACCTATACAGGGTGACCAGTTGCAGGCACGCAACAACAAACGCAAGATACGTCGCTGCGCCAAGATGATATTGGCTCATCGCGCTGGTGAACTGAGTCTCTGGGATGAGGAGGAAGAGGCACGTAAGGAAATCCTGCGTCTCTTCAGCACTTTCCATAAGGAGTTTACCGAGGAACTGGAAAAGGGTGATGCGGAATAGGAAAACTTCGTAAGAGAAACATTCAGAATCGTAATGAAATGACAAAGGTTCTATCGGTGAAAATCGGTAGAACCTTTATAAAATAATGCAATATTTGCAAAAAAATAGCTGAATAGGCTGATAATTGGATTTTTTTGTCTAATTTTGCACCTTGGTAAATTATGCGTTGCCAGGAAGGGGGCTTTCGGGTCTGTTTGATGGCAGCCGTTACTTGATGGAAAATCACTTGCAAAAAATAGATTTGTCAATCATTAGAATATAATACATTAATAAATAATGAAGAAGAAAATTCAGTTCAGTCTCGTTTATCGAGACATGTGGCAGAGCTCTGGTAAGTTCCAGCCACGTAAAGATCAGTTGGCTAAGATTGCCCCAGTTATTATCGAAATGGGCTGCTTTAGCCGTGTTGAGACGAATGGTGGTGCCTTCGAACAGGTAAATCTCCTCGCAGGCGAAAATCCTAACGAGGCAGTTCGCGCTTTCTGTAAGCCTTTCAATGAGGTAGGTATCAAGACTCACATGCTCGACCGTGGTCTGAACGCTCTTCGTATGTATCCTGTGCCTGATGATGTACGTGCATTGATGTACAAGGTGAAGGCTAAGCAGGGTACTAATATCACCCGTATCTTTGATGGTCTGAATGATGTGCGCAACATCATTCCTTCTATCAAGTGGGCTAAGGAAGGTGGCATGACTCCACAGTGTGCGCTCTGTATCACCAATTCTCCTGTTCACACGCTCGATTATTATATGAACATCGCTGACCAGCTCATCGCTGCCGGCGCAGAGGAAATCTGCTTGAAGGATATGGCTGGTATCGGTCAGCCTGCTTTCCTCGGTAAGCTGACCAAGATGATCAAGGACAAATATCCTGAGATTATCATCCAGTACCACGGCCACTCTGGTCCTGGTCTCTCTATGGCTTCTATCCTCGAGGTCTGCAACAATGGTGCCGACATCATCGATACTGCTATCGAGCCATTGTCTTGGGGTAAGGTTCACCCAGACGTGATCTCTGTCATCAGCATGTTGAAGAACGAGGGCTTTGAGGTGCCTGAAATCAATATGAGCGCTTACATGAAGGCTCGTGCCATGACTCAGGAATTCATCGACGAGTGGCTCGGTTACTTCATCAACCCAGGCAATAAGATCATGTCTTCTCTGTTGCTCGGTTGCGGTCTTCCTGGCGGTATGATGGGTAGTATGATGGCAGACCTCGGTGGTATGCGTCAGACGATCAACAATATCCGTAAGAAGAAGGGTGAGGAAGAATTGTCTATGGACGACCTTCTGATCAAGCTCTTCGACGAGGTAGAGTATGTATGGCCACGCGTGGGTTATCCTCCATTGGTAACACCATTCAGCCAGTACGTGAAGAACATCTCCCTGATGAACCTCCTCACCATGGAGCAGGGCAAGGGCCGCTTCGTGATGATGGACGACTCTATGTGGGGTATGATCCTCGGTAAGAGTGGTAAGATTCCTGGAACCATCGATCCAGAACTCGTAGAACTTGCCAAGAAGCAGGGCCGTGAGTTCACAGACGTAGATGCTCATACATTGCTTTCTAACGCTCTCGATGACTTCAAGAAGGAGATGGACGAGAACGGCTGGGATTATGGTCAGGACGACGAGGAACTCTTCGAGCTCGCCATGCACCCAGAGCAGTATCGCAACTACAAGAGCGGACAGGCTAAGAAGAACTTCCTGGCTGATCTCCAGAAGGCTAAGGATGCTAAGCTCGGCAGCACCCTGACTCCAGCTCAGCTCGCAGAATTCAAGCATGCCAAGGCTGATGCAATCGTAGCACCAGTAGCAGGTCAGATCTTCTGGGAGTTCCAGGGCGAGGGTGAGTGCCAGCCTGCAGTAGAGCCATTCATCGGCAAGGAATATAAGGAAGGTGATGCTTTCTGCTACATTCTTGCTCCTTGGGGTGAATTTGAGACTGTTCCTGCAGCTCTTGGTGGTAAACTCGTAGAAATCAATGCTAAGCAGGGCAGCAAAATCCGCAAGGGTGATGTGATCGCTTACATTGAGCGCAACGCTGAATAATGATGGATTATCAAGCAATTATAGATAAGTATTATCCTGAGGATAATGAACTTCGTCATATCCTCATTACACATAGTCAATCTGTAGCGCGAAAAGCGCTACAGATTGTTTCGTATCATCCTGAATTGCAGCTGGATGCCCAGTTTGTCGAGGAAGCTGCTATGCTCCACGACTTGGGAATCTTTCTGACGGATGCTCCGGGCATACAGTGTTTTGGGTCTCATCCATACATCTGTCATGGCCGTATGGGAGCTGAAATCTTGCGCAAAGAAGGATATGAACGCCATGCACGGGTATGCGAACGCCATACGGGGGCTGGCATTACATGTAAGCAAATCGTAGAGCAGAATCTGCCGCTGCCTCATCAGGATTTCCTTCCCGAAACAATGGAGGAAAAGGTGATTTGCTATGCTGATAAGTTTTTCAGCAAAACCCATCTCGACGAGGAAAAGTCGATAGAAAAGGCAGAGAAAAGTCTCGCTAAATTTGGCGAAGAAGGAGTGAAACGCTTCCAGGAATGGGAGAAATTGTTTGAAATATAACTTCTCAAAAGATATTGAATGAGAAAACAATCAACTATAGCTGTACTGCTCTTTGCTGCTGTCTGCATGATGGTGGCCAATCCGGGTATGCCTTCTAAGAAAAAGAAGAAGACTATGGCTGATTCTACCGCTTTGGCTGTGGGAGACTCTGTATGGGTGGATTCCTTAGGCAATGAAGTCAAGGTGGATGCTGCTAATGATACCCTGCAGATGGATTCGCTGCAGAAGGCTATATGGAAACATAATAAAGTGGTCGATGACAGTATCCGACTGGATAGCTTGAATCGCAAGAAATCCGGTGGCGTGGATGCCCCGGTGCAATATACGGCGGAGGATTCGCTCGTCTATGATGCTCCCCATAAGGTGGCGCATCTCTATGGTAATTCCAATGTGAAATATACCAACATGGACCTTACGAGCGACAAGATTTCCATGGACATCGACAAGAGTAATGTGAAGGCTACGGGTACCGCCGACTCTACTGCTGAAGGTGGCATCAAGGGTAAACCGGTCTTCAAGATGGGCTCTGATACCTACGATACGGATACGATTGCCTTCAATTTCAAGAGTAAGAAGGCACTTATTAATAATGTATATACAGAGCAGCAGGATGGATTCCTGACGGGTGCCCGATCAAAACGTGATTCTACTGGAGCTATCTATCTGCAACATGGTAGATATACGACCTGTGATGATCCTCATCCTGACTTCTATATTTCTCTTTCCAGAGCGAAAGTGAGACCGGGTAAGGATGTGGTTTTCGGACCGGCTTATCTCGTGGTGTGCGATGTGCCGATGCCTTTGGCAATCCCTTACGGATTCTTCCCATTTACCAAGAGCTACAGTAGTGGTTTCATCATGCCTACCTATGGTGATGAAAGCGACCGTGGCTTCTATCTCAGAGATGGTGGATATTATTTTGCCGTCAATGACAAGTGGGATTTGAAACTCCTGGGTGAAATCTACACGAAGGGCTCCTGGGGTATTTCTGCTGCAAGTAATTACCGCAAACGCTATAAGTACTCGGGAAGTTTCTTCTTCAGTTACCAGGATACGAAGACGGGTGACAAGGGAATGCCTGACTTTGCTGAGCAGGAGAGTTTCAAGGTGCAGTGGAGTCATCGACAGGACTCGAAGGCCAATCCTTTCAGCTCGTTGTCGGCAAGTGTCAACTTTGCCACATCCAGCTATGAGCGCAACAATCTCAACTCGCTCTATAATCCGCAGACGATGACGCAGAGTACGCGTACCTCTTCTGTGAGCTGGAGTACAGGATTCTCAAGTATTGGTCTGTCGCTCAGTGCTACTGCCAACCTTTCGCAGAATATGCGTGATTCCAGTTTGGCTGTGACACTTCCTGACCTCAATATTTCCATTGCCCGTTTCTATCCTTTCCGCCGAAAGAAGATGGTGGGTGATGAGAAATGGTATGAGAAAATTGCGATGAGTTATACTGGACATATCAGCAACTCGATCAATACGAAGGAAGACCAGTTCATGAAGAGTAATCTCATCAAGGACTGGAGAAATGCATGGCAGCATCAGATTCCGGTGAGTGCTTCGTTCACGCTCTTCAAGTACATCAACATCAATCCAAGCTTCAACTTCTCTGACCGTATGTACACCAATAAGGTGACAAGGTCATGGGATGAACAGAAGCAGACGGAGGTGTGCGACACCACCTATGGATTCCATAATGTCTATAATTGGAACATGAGTGTGGGTATGTCCACCAAGCTCTATGGATTCTGGGTGCCTAATCGCAAGATTTTCGGTGATAAGATACAGGCCATCCGCCATGTCATCACGCCAACTGTAAGCTTCAGTTATGCGCCTGACTTCGGTGCTTCCCGCTATGGTTATTGGGAAACTTACCAGAAAACGGATGCCGATGGTAATGTTTCGCTCGTCAGCTATTCTCCATACCAGAATTCACTTTATGGTGTGCCTGGTAAGGGAAAGACAGGAAGTCTCTCTTTCACTTTAGGCAACAACCTGGAGATGAAAATCAAGAGCGATAAGGACTCTACCGGTTTCAAGAAAATCAGTCTGATAGATGCGTTTGACATCAATATGAGTTACAATATGGCGGCGAAGGTAAGACCTTGGAGCGATATGAATATCAACCTGCGTCTGAAATGGTGGAAGAACTATACGTTCAATATGAATGCGGTCTTTGCTACCTATGCTTATGATCTGGACGAACAGGGAAATCCATACGTCGGTACTCATACTGAGTGGAGTAGAGGTCGATTCGGCCGATTCCAGGGTATGTCGCAGAACCTGTCTTTCACGCTGACACCTGAGAAACTTGCTAAGTTGTTTGGTGGAAAGAGTGATGATGATGAGAAGGACAGTAAGCGTAAGGACCAGGACGAGGATGGACTGGATACTGATATTGAAAGTAATGTGGACGATACCTTGGAGAAGGGAAAGACTGCTGCCAAGAAGAAGGGCGGCAAGGCTAAGACCGATTCGGATGGTTATATGGCTTTCAAGATGCCTTGGTCGCTGACCTTCGGTTATGGTGTTACCATGCGTGAGGATACGCGCAAGGAAAAGTTCAACAAGGAGTCTATGCGCTATCCATACAAGTTTACTCAGACATTGAATATGAGTGGTAACGTAAGACTGAGTGATGGCTGGAATATCAGTTTCTCATCCGGTTATGATTTCGACAATCATAAAATGAGTATGACTACTGCAAGCTTGCAGCGTGATCTCCACTGTTTCAATATGAGTTGTTCGGTGGTGCTTTCGCCTTATACAAGTTATAATTTCACCTTCCGTTGTAATGCTTCTACATTGACGGATGCCTTGAAATATGATAAGCGCAGTGGCTATTCTAATGCTGTGCAATGGTATTAGAATATCTCTGAAATCTAAGAAAAATACAATCAACGAAATAGGGTGTGTCATGGAGTTCATGACACACCTTTTTCGTTTCTTCATTTTTTTCATCGGATTTCACGGATGAATCGGGAGGCATTCTTGCTTATCGGATTACTCACGGATTTTCGCGGATATTTGGCCGCTGGCCAATGGCTCGCGCCCGATATATGCTCCTGTTGTTTTTGTCACGCAGATTTCGCAGATGGCGCAGATTTTTCTTCGTGGGGATTATTTTGTCCCACAGATTTCACAGATATACACAGATTTTTCTTTGTGGGGGATTATTTCGTCCCACAGATTTCACAGATATACGCAGATTTTTCTTTGTGGGGATTATTTTGTCCCACAGATTTCACAGATATACACAGATTTTTCTTTGTGGGACATATTCCAATTCCAGGGGGTATCTGCACCGACCGGCCAGGTCGCCTCCGCGAAAATCCGTGAGTAATCGCCTTATCAGGAATACCTCCGAATAAATTCCGTGTCATCCGATGAATAAAAAATCTGCGTCATCTGCGAAATCTGCGTGACTAAAAAAACGTCCCAAGAAAAATCTGTGTATATCTGTGAAATCTGTGGGACTTTTTCCAACCTCAGGGGGTATCTGCACCGACCGAATAGGTCGCCTCTGCGAAAATCCGTGAGTAATCGTCTCATCAGGAATACCTCCGCATAAATTCTGTGTCATCCGATGAATAAACTCATAATCCGTATGACACATCTTCTTCTAAAATAAAGTAAGATGCGGTTTTTTAGAAGATTTAATTCAAAAGATTTGGAAAGTTCTAATAAAATCCGTATTTTTGTCCCATTGAAATTATTAATAACTATAACCTAATGATATTCATAAGAATGAGAAAAATGTTAGCACTTTCCTTCATGCTCCTGTGTTCGCCAACTTTGTTCGCACAGACTGTAGCCAACATGGATAGCCTGAAGGCAGAAAAGAAAACAACGGCGATTTCCTTGAAGTTGACGGGCAACCTGACCACTCAAGGTAATTCAGATTTCCGGCAAATGAGAGATCTTTGCTGGCAACTCAGAAATGTAGATTTGAGTGAAGCTACTTGTCCTGTCATCCCTAAGAATGCTTTTCATTCTCGCCATCATCTGCAAAAGATCATCCTGCCTCAAAAAGTGCAGCAGATTGGTTCGCAGGCTTTCTTTGCCTGTGATAATTTGCAGGAACTTCATCTTCCGATGAGTTTAAAGCAGGTAGATGCTGCTGCCTTTTCGGGTTGTAAAAAACTGAAACATATCGTCATCGAAGGAATTCCACAGTTGGCTGAATATGCTTTTGCCCATTTATCGGGTTTACAGACCGTGAAGGTGAATTCCAAGATTCCTCCTCGTGCTGACGTCACGACTTTCTATGGCATCCATCGCAGTCAATGTAGGTTAATCGTACCAAAGGGGAGCGAGAAGGCTTACCGGAAGGCACCGGGCTGGAGCCTGTTCTATGCTGACATGAAGCAGGCTAAGGAAACATGCGACCCGATGAAATGCCTGATTCCTGTGCCTATGGACTTGCAGGTAAAGAAAGATGCCCGCCTACTTCAGGTGCATGGAATTTGGAATATCGTGGCTGTTGATGGTCTTGCGAACGAAAAGGAACAGGCCGAAAGAATCCTTTCTGAACGGGACTGTTTGACAAACAATAACACTCAGGAGGGAATTTCCAGACAGAAAGCGAACGTAAAGGGTGGAAGCAAAGAACAGTTGACTTTAACGATGGAAATAGATCCTTCTCTTGCTGACGTTGAAGCTTACACTCTCGAAGTTTTGCAGCGAGGAGTAACGATTAAGGGAAAAACGGCAGCTGGTGTATTTTATGGTTTAATGACCTTTGACCAGTTGCTGCGTGGTAATGGGGCAAAGAACTGTTGTGATGCGATTCCTCAACTGGCGCTTTCAGACCAGCCACGTACTCATGTCAGAGAACTGATGGTGGATCCTTGTCGTACTTTTATCCCTTATGAGCAGTTGAAGGCTTTCATTCCTGAGATGGCCCGCTACAAACTGAATGCCATCCATCTGCATCTGGTGGATGATCAGGCTTGGCGTATCGAGATCAAGAAGTATCCTCGTTTGACGGCTGAAGCAAGCAGCAGATGGGGAATGGATGACATGAATATGCCTATCAAAGGCTATTATACGCAAGAGCAAATGCGGGAGTTGGTAAGTTTTGCTGCAAAATATCATGTGCAGGTGGTTCCTGAAATCGAAATGCCTGGTCATGAAGTGGCTGCTATCAGCGTTTATCCTGAATTGACTTGTCATGGCGTGCAGGTGCCAATCCGAACTACTTGTGGTGTTTCTGATGAATTACTTTGTCCGGGTAATGAGTTCACTTACGAGTTCTTAGGAAATGTTTTCAAAGAATTGGCAGACGTATTCCCTTCTCCTTATATTCATTTAGGTGGAGATGAGGCAGGTAATCCGGCACTGGATTGTTGGACCAATTGTCCTAAATGTCAGGCGCTGAAGAAAAAAATAGGTATTACCACGACCGACCGTTCTGAGAATTGGAAATTGCAAGGCTATCTCTTTGACCGCATGATAGAACTCTTGCGCAACTGGTATCATAAGACTCCGATGTTCTGGTATGAACTGGATTTCAAGAAAATTCAACCGGGATGCGTTACCTTTGCCTGGCGTTCTGGTCTGACAGAGGAAGCTTTGAAGGCAGCCGTAGAAAACAATGCCCGTATTATGCTTTGTCCAGGTGAACATTGTTATTTTGATTATCCTATGGCGAAGGGAGATATGCCGGAAGTGAATTGGGGAATGCCTGTCACCACTCTGAAAGATACGTATCGTCTTGATCCAGGTTGGGGAATGGGTGAAGATTTTGAAAACAATAATCTTTTTGGTGTGGCTGGTACGCTATGGAGTGAGTGCATTAATACGCCTGAACGAATCTATTACCAGGCTTATCCTCGTGCCTTGGCTTTGGCAGAGGCGGGCTGGAGTATGCAAAAGAACCGTTCATGGGAAGGCTTTATCCTTCGTATGAAGCCAACTTTGGAGGATATGATGCGTCGTGGCATCACTTTCTCTATGGAATTTTAGGGAAAAGATCTATATTTTTTGTAAAAGAGGCTTTTGCAACCAAGTTGCAAAAGCCTTTTCGTAATTTTGCAGCAGAATAAAGAAAGTAATTGAAGTAGTAACTAAATGTATTGTAAAATTATGGAAGAAATGAAGCATCATCATCATTGCGATTGCCACGGTGAACATGATCATCATCATTGCGATTGTCACGGTGAACATGAGCATCATCACGAGGAAGGAAATTTAAAATCCAAACTGATTCAGATAGCTGCAACTGTCATTTTATTGGTAGTTGCTGTTTTTATTGAGAAAGAATACGATTTGGCAACTTGGCAATTGCTGCTCGTATATCTTGTGCCTTACCTCTTAGTGGGTCATGAGACCTTGGCAGAAGCGGCTGAAGGTATTGCCAAAGGAGATATGTTTAATGAGGACTTCCTCATGGCGATAGCTACTATTGGCGCTCTTTGCATCGGCTTCTTCCCAGGGAGTGAGACTGAATTTCCTGAGGCAGTATTTGTGATGCTCTTTTTCCAAATCGGAGAACTGTTCGAGGGATATGCTGAGGGTAAAAGCCGGGATAGTATTTCGCACCTGATGAATATCCGTCCTGATGTGGCGAATGTTGAAAGAAATGGAAAGGTGGAGCTCGTTTCGCCGGAAGAGGTGGAAGTGGGGGAGATCATCGTGATTAAGCCTGGTGAGAAAGTGCCGCTTGATGGTGTGGTAATAGAGGGAAACTCTGCCTTGAATACCATTGCGCTGACGGGCGAAAGTATGCCACGGGATTTGAATGAAGGCGACCATATCATGTCGGGATGTGTCAACTTAACCGGATTGATCCGTGTTCGTACTACCAAGAGCTTTGGAGAGAGTACGGTTTCCAAGATTATTAATCTGGTAGAGAGTGCAGACCAGAATAAGTCAAAAAGCGAGGCTTTTATCACGCGTTTTGCCCGTGTTTATACTCCTATCGTTGTTTTTGCCGCACTTGCCTTGGCTGTGATTCCTCCTATGTTGGGAGGAATGGGGATTGCATCAGAATGGTTGGGCAATGGTTCTTTCGGTGATCATTTCCCATTATGGCTCAATCGCGCCTTGATATTCTTAGTGGTGTCTTGTCCTTGTGCCTTGGTCATCAGCGTTCCCCTTACTTTCTTCGGAGGCATTGGCGGCGCTTCCCGCAATGGCATTCTTATCAAGGGCAGCAACTATATGGATGCACTTGCCAAGGTGGGTACTGTTGTTTTCGATAAAACGGGCACATTGACTCATGGAGAGTTTGCCGTGGAGGCTGTTCATGTGGGTGATTCCTGTTCTTGCGGTTCATCCGCAGGCGCTCATCATGTGCATGTTGGCGAATATTCAGATCAGGAGAAAATTCTTCTTCATCTGGCAGCCCATGCCGAACATTTCACGAATCATCCGATAGGTGCAGCGCTCCGTTCCGCTTTCCCTGATGAAGCTACGGATAACTGCGTGGTTTCTGATGTAAAGGAAATCGCAGGTTATGGTATTCGTGCCCAGGTGAATGGAAAGGAGGTTTGTGTGGGAAACAAGAAGATGATGGCTTCTATCGGGGCAAAATGGCATGATTGTTCTCATGTGGGTACTATCATTCATGTGGCTATAGATGGCAAATATGTGGGGCATATTGTCATTAATGATCAAATCAAGGAGGGTAGTGCGGAAGCCATTGCACAGCTCAAGGCCTTAGGTGTAGGGAAAACGGTGATGCTGACTGGCGACCGTCATGAAGTGGCTGAAAAGGTGGCGCAACAGATAGGACTTGATGAATGTCGTTCAGAACTCTTGCCAACGGATAAAGTTGTAGAAGTGGAAAAATTACTTCAAGAAAAAGAAGCGGGCAAGACCTTGGCTTATGTGGGGGATGGCATCAATGATGCTCCTGTATTGAAGCGGGCTGATGTCGGCATTGCCATGGGTGGCTTGGGTAGTGATGCTGCCATAGAAGCTGCTGATGTGGTTTTGATGGATGATGAACCGCGAAAGATTGCTCTTGCTGTCAGAATCGCCCGTCGCACCATTCATATAGCCCATGAGAATGTAGCCTTCGCAATAGGAGTGAAAGTGGCAGTTCTGATTCTGGCAACTGTTGGCTTGGGAACCATGTGGATGGCTGTCTTTGCAGACGTGGGTGTTACGGTCCTGGCTGTACTGAATGCAATGAGAGCCTTGAAGAAATGCCAATAAAGGTATAGAATATAAATAAAATAATGGAGAAGGCTAAGCCCTCTCCATTATTTTTTGCAAGTCGCTTTCTTCTCCTACGATCCAAAGGATATCTCCTTTTTCAAATGTACGGGTAGGAGCTATTTTCGTTAAGTTCTCTTGTCCTTCTTCCAATCCCACAACCATACAGTTGTATTTATCGCGGATTCCACTTTCAAGAAGTGATTTCCCGCAGAATTCACTTTTACCGCTGATGATGAGTTGTCGTAGTTTCATCTCCCGTTTCTCTATTTCCAGGTCTTCTGGTATGAGATCCGTACTGAGCGCGGTCGCAAATTTCTGCAATTGGTCGTCATTACCAATGACTTGTAATTTATCTCCTGGGAATATGACCGTATCTCCGTTAGGAATATTCAGTCGTTGTGAACCACGCATGATACTGCTCATATCTACACCAAACCGTTCACGGAGATGCAGTTCTTTGAGCGTTTTTCCTCCCCATGACGAATCTTCCGGCACGTCAAAATCGCTGATATGGATGTCTCGGTCCAATAAATGTCCTTCGTAGAGCGGTTTCTTCTCGCCGTTTACCTGTGCCATAATGTCCCTTGAACGCAGGTTGTGAATGAAGAGTCTTTCCATCTTGATGCTTCTCTTCTTGGTCCATCTTGATGCTATCATCAGGGAAACGACTGCAATGCCGATGATGATCATGAGCGCATCGGTGAAACGTGTCAGATAATTGCAGATATAGAAGATGAAAGCCAATGCAATAACAAATCTCACGACGATGGTGAAGAGAAGCGGAATCCTGTTGATGCTGCTTTCTACCCATAGGCGTTTCCACTCATTGCTATGGTTCTTTTTCATGATGATGGCACGCAGGAATGGTGCTATCAGCACGAGGGTCAATATGCCTGTGATGGCGTTAGCATACCAATGCAACTTCCAGCCTGGGAAAAGACTTCGGGTGAATGGAAGTACGAAGGTAAACATCAATGCGATGACTGCTGCAGTAAGGATGGAATAGGCTACAGTGTTGATGAGCATTTGTCTGAGAAGAGACTTCCATTTGCTCTGCTGGGTCGTAGAGGGATGGCTCATCGCAAAATGATTCAGTATGTTGATGAGTCGCTTCGGCAGATGCTTCTCCATGACTTGATACGTCGGTGTGGCAAGGCGAATCATATAAGGAGTAAGGAATGTCGTGATGACGGATACGGCAACAACTACTGGATAGAGATAGTTGCTGATAACGCCTAATGACAAACCTAAGGAAGCGATGATGAAAGAAAACTCACCAATCTGTGCCATGGAAAATCCACAGCGCATAGCTGATTTCAGAGATTCTCCACCGAGCATGAAGCCGAAGGTGCCAAATATGGCTTGTCCTATGAGTATGCTACCTACTAATGCCAGGATAGGAATGGCATATTCTATCAGAATCTTAGGGTCAACGAGCATACCTACGGAAACAAAGAAGATGGCTCCAAACAGGTTCTTTACGGGTTCCACCAGTTTGATAATCTTTTCTGCTTCGATGGTTTCTGCTAAGATGCTGCCCATGACGAAAGCGCCAAAAGCACTGGAGAATCCTACCTTGGTGGAGAGTACTGCCATGCCGCAACAGAGTCCTAATGCTACAATCAGGAGGGTTTCATTGTTGATAAGTTTGCGTACAGATCGGAGAAAAAGTGGGATGGCAAAGATGCCTACTATAAACCAAAGGACAAGGAAGAAGGCTATCTTTATCACAGAACCGATCATCTGTTCTCCATCAGGATTGTTGCCTCCTGCAATGGCCGACAGCATCACCATCATGACAATGGCAAGTATGTCTTCCAGTATCAGAACGCTCATCACCATGCCCGCAAACTTCTGTTGTCGCAGCCCCATATCATCAAAAGCTTTATATATAATGGTCGTGGAACTCATGGCAAGCATACCGCCAAGGAAAATACAGTCCATCTTGCTCCACCCAAAGCCATGACCTATGCTGATGCCGAGCATCATCATGGAGAACACGATGACTATGGTTGCAATGATAGGGGAGACTCCCATTTTTACGATTTTCTTGAAAGAGAAGTCAAGACCGAGTGAGAATAGGGTAAAGATAACTCCGATGTCAGCCCAAGTCTTGATATCTGTTTCATCAATGACCGACATGGTATATGGCATGTGTGGTGAAACAAGAAAACCGGCAACGATGTATCCTAACACAAGGGGTTGCTTGAGCTTCTTGAAAATGATGGTTACGATGCCTGCAACCATCAGTATGAGTGCCAAATCTTTTACTAAAAATGGAATATCTGCCATTCGAAAGAAAATTAAGTTTGATATGTAAGTGAAAACAGTTTATCGTCTATTGGAGTATCAGGTCATAATATGAAAATAATCTATAGTCCCATCAGCATTCATGCTTTCTGGGATTATAGATTATTATGATTGATACGAAACTTAGTCGTTGTATTCTGCTGTGATTTCTGCAATCTTCACGATGGTCTGTACTACTTTCTCCATTACCTGGATGCTGACAAACTCATGTGGGCCATGGAAATTGACGCCGCCTGCAAAGATGTTAGGACAAGGAAGTCCCTTGAAACTCAACTGTGCTCCATCGGTGCCGCCACGGATAGGTTCTACGCGTGGAGGAACGCCATTTTCCTGCATCGCTCTCAAGACGATGTCGATGACATGCATGTTAGGGTCGATTTTCTCTTTCATGTTGTAGTACTGATCGTAAATCTCAGCCTCACATGTTCCTTCGCCATATTTCTCGTTGATTTTCTTCACGCAGTCAGCAATGAATGCTTTGCGATCTTCAAATTTATCACGGTCGTGGTCGCGAATGATATAAGCCAACTTAGCTTCTTCACAGTGGCTTTCAATGCCCAGCAAGTGGTAGAAACCCTGATAACCTTCTGTGGTTTCTGGAAGGTCGGTCTCTGGTATCATGTTTTGGAATTCCACCGCAAGTCTGCTTGCGTTGATCATCTTACCCTTAGCATAACCCGTATGTACACTCACACCCTTGATGCGGATCTTGGCAGCTGCGGCATTGAAGTTTTCGTATTCCAAATCGCCGAGGTCGCCTCCGTCGATGGTGTAAGCCCAGTCGCAGGCAAATTTTTCAACATCAAAGTGGTGAGCACCCATTCCGATTTCTTCGTCAGGGTTGAAACCTACACGTATATCTCCGTGCTTGATTTCATCATGGTCTCTGAGATAGCACATAGCCTGTACGATTTCAGCAATTCCTGCTTTATCGTCTGCACCAAGAAGGGTCGTGCCATCAGTTACGATGATGTCCTCGCCTTTGTGAGCTTTTAATTCTGGGAATTTATCGACTCTGGAGAAGATGCCTGGACTCAATTCAATATCTTCGCCATCATAGTTGCGGATGACGCGTGCCTTGATGTCTTTGCCACTTGCATCTGGACTGGTGTCCATGTGAGATATAAATCCGATGGTAGGTGTCTTTTTCTTGGTATTGCCTTTCAATGTAGCGTAGATGTAACCCATATCGTCCATCTCTACATCGCTAAGCCCCTCCTCTTCCAATTCGTGTTTAAGATACTTGGCGAACTCTAACTGTTTCGCCGTACTAGGCACACTGTCGGAATCTTCGCTCGACTGTGTGTCAAATTTTGTGTAGTTTATAAAACGTTCTACTAAGTCCATGTTTTTAACTAAATAATGTGATAATTCTCTGATTCAGGATGATATTCCGTTTCTGAGGGAAGTGTATTCCCTGGATAGAGAATGTGTGATCTCGGTGGGACTCAAACCCACGACCTTTTGAACCGGAATCAAACGCTCTATTCAACTAAGCTACGAGACCAAGATATTCATACCTTATTATATATATGCAAAATCTCTTCCATATATACAGTT
>ERZ1034984.686-NODE-686-length-36661-cov-69.206742_pt1 | contig 36661 bp, 59 predicted proteins | sample MGYA00520589_ERZ1034984 | MGnify/ENA primary metagenome ERZ1034984 (study PRJEB33766, sample SAMN09781790) | gut metagenome | biome: gut microbiome | host: Homo sapiens | place: Madagascar | study: EMG produced TPA metagenomics assembly of the PRJNA485056 data... | reverse complement strand
AATTATTTTTATTAAATATGTAATTTAATAAAAATTTAGAATCAGTAAAATTATTGTGTCTCTAACAATTTATGATTTTATAGTTTTTAATTTTTCATTTTTATAGAATTTACGGGTATTGATTTTTTCTTAGAGTTATGCTATATATTGGGTATGGAATTTTTAATTAAATTACATATTTAATTAAAAAGTTTTTTTCTCGATTTTCTTTAAAAATATTCACTTTTTCCTTAAAAATACTAGTATTTTTCCTCATTTTATGGTATAATAGATATGTAGTGATTTTGTTTAAAAAGGAGATAAAATGATGATTCCTGAGGAAGAAAAAATAAGAATAATTAATAATATAAAAACTTCAATGGAAATGGAAAATCAAACTTTAACTCAAAATGATATTTCGTTGTTAAACGATTTTGCAGATAACAAAATTTCGATGGAAGATGCTATGCAAAGGGTTAAGAGTATGTTTTTCTAATCTTTTGTTGTGCTTAAATTAGTAACTAATTCGTACATACAAAATGTACGAATTTATTGTTAGATTTTATTTATAAAACGGAAGGATAAAACTATGTACGAAGCTAGAGATTCTGTTTATTGTTACCCTGGTACAAATACTTTGGTCAATAAACTTAATATTAAAGATGCAAATAAATTAGATAATTATGAAAAAAGTATGGTTGCTTTGAAATTAATGGCATTAGAGAAAAAAGGAATTACTGGCAATTTCGATGTTGCTCATTTTGTTGGAATTCATAAATTTCTTTTCGAAGACATTTACCCCTTTGCTGGATTATTTAGAAGCGAAAATATTGCAAAAGGCTATTTTCAATTTGCTCAATGGGAATATATTGATAGTGAATTAGATCGTTTACTTACTCAATTAAGAAACGAAAAATTAGATACTCTTTCACAAGAAGATTTTGCAAAAAGATTAGCATATTATTGGTCAGAATTAAATGTTCTTCATCCTTTTAGAGAAGGAAACGGTAGAACTACCAGAGAATTTATAAGACAAATTGCTTTAAAATACAATTATAATTTAAACTTGCAGAATTTCACCGCACAAGAAATTTTAGATGCTAGTATTAAATCTATTGTTAACACACAAGACTTAGAGAATATTGTTAATAAATGTTTAGAACATAAATAAATTTTCCCACCTGCATTGGTGGGAATTTTATATTAGCTTATTTATTTGTTCGTCTGTTATTATTCCTTGTCTTAGAATGTGCGGTACTCCATCTATTACTTGAACAATAGTTGATGCCACTCCTATTTTACTTTCTCCTCCATCTATAAAGCAATCTACTCCTTCTGGGAAATCACTCATGACGTCTTTTATATTTGTCTTGCTTGGTTTATCAGAAATATTTGCACTTGGTGTTGCAAGTGGTACGCCTGCTCTTTTTATTAACTCAAGAGCTATTTCATTTGCTGGCATACGAACTCCTACAGTTGTTCCATTTGCTGTAACGATGTCTGGTACTACTTCTTTTTTCTGTAAAATTATTGTCAATGGCCCCGGAAAGAATTCCTTTATTATTGCATATTCCAATGGTGTAATGTCTTTCGCAACTTTTTCTATCATTTCTATACTATCTACTAGCAAATTAATTGGCTTTGTTAATGGTCTTTTCTTAATTTCATATATTTTCTTAACCGCTTCTGCATTTAGTGCATTTGCTCCTATTCCATACACCGTTTCTGTTGGGAATACTACTATTCCACCATTTTTAATAATTTGTGCTGGTTCTTCTAGTTTCGTAAAGTCTTTTTCTTTTAATTCTATATACATTTTTCTTTCTCCATTTTTATTGTCTTATTTAGTTCTGCTCCTATAAAAATTATATAAAAGCATAAGTACGTCCACATCATTATCAGCATTAACGTTGTTAAGCTTCCATACGTTATAGAAAATCCTTTAAAAATATATAAATATTTTGAGAACACAAATGATACTATGTTTAGCGCTATTGCTGAAAATAGTGCTCCGCCTATTTGGCTTTTTAATTTTTCTTTGTGTTTTGGCATGAATTTATATAATAATAAAAATATGATAAATGTTGCTACTGTGAAGGCAAGTTCAGTACTAATTGTAGATAGTATATTGTATCGTTCTGACATTTGAAAGCGACTGTCTAATATTGATCTAATGTTGTTTCCAAATACTAGCATTACAAGTCCTATTACGATTAGTATTATGAATAATATAGTTTCTAAAATAGCTTTTATTCTTATATATAAGTATGACGCGTTTTCTTCTCCACTTGTCTTATATATGTTTTGCATTCCTTTTGTTAATGCAAATAATCCTTTACCTGCTGACCATATTGTAAATATGATTGAAATTGATATTGTTCCTATCGATTTTGAATACACTTCTTGAACAATATTTACAACAATTTCATTCATGCTATCCGGTATTATTTTCGAGATAAATTCAAACAAAGTGCTTGGTTCTATTCCGGTATATTGTATTAGGGTTATTACTAATATTACAAAAGGAATAAATGACAGTATTGTATAATATGAGCATTGTGCTGACACTTGCCCTATATCATCTTTATTTATATTGTTAGTTAAATCTTTTATAAATTTTCTATTCATAACCTACCTTTTATTATCTCTTTTTTGTTTTATATTATTCTATTTTCACAGTATTTACGAATTGAAGTAGTTATATTTTTTATTGCTCTGTCATGTTCTTCCATGTATCCTATAAAGAATCCTGGATTTACCATTTCAAATTCTAATAACTTCATTTTTCCATCATCTGTTTTCATGAAGTCTATTCTGCATATGTCTATTGACAAATTGTAAAAGTTTTCAAAGTATTCTACTAGTTTGGTTGCACTTTCTATTTCCTGTTTTGTTGGTTCATATTTGCTTATTGTTCTCTTTTTTTGATTTGGAATTTCTTCGTCAACATTTGTATATATTTTTTCTTGCGAATATATCAATTTCTTGTCTAGGAAAAATAGTTGATATTCGCCTTTCCATATTTCTTGTTGAATAGGTTGAATTACCCATCCCCCAACCTTATCTTCTTTGTGTCTTAAGAATTCTTCGTCTATATCAGCCAAGCATTTTAGCGAGTTACTAAGTTCTCCTGTTACAGGTTTTATTAAATAACTTTCTCTATGTTCAGGATATTTTTCATGTATTTCCCCGATTTCAACCGTATTTGCAAAGATTTGAGTTGGTATTGTTACTACTCCTATTTTTTCTAATTTATCCGGTTCTATCTCTGACAAATAATATTTTGTCATTCCTTTTAGCATTGCTTTTGGATTATTGATGACTATTCCAGAATAGTTTTTTATTAAATATTCTAAACATGTTTTGATTTTTTCAAATTTTTGTTCTACCGAGCCGACATTTCTTATAATCATTACTGAGATTTTGTTGTTTATTTCGTCTATTTTCATGTCTGTCATTTTATCATCTTGAATGCAATAAATTTTGTTAAATACATTGTTTTCTGTATCAAAGTTATCCAGCGTTGCCAAATATACTGTCCATTCATTGCTTGAAAATTCTTCTATCATTGAACGAATTTCTTTACTATATGGTTGTTCATCGTCATATTTTTTGTTTCTTAGCATTCTCATATAATTTTCTAATGCTTCTGTGTTTTTTACACTTAAAAGTATGCTTTTCTTTTTCATTTTCTACCTCCCTCTAGCAGTTCATATATAAACTTTTTTCCTTTTTCTTTTATTTGACTATATTCTAGTCCCATTGATAATTCCACCAATATACTTGTGCATCTGTATTTTTTTTCTACATATTCTCTTGATGTTAGATTTTTAGTATTTATTATTTTGTGTTGCTTTATTAATGCTCTCATGAATCTTCTAAATTTGCTCATGCTTTTTAATACTTGAATTCCGGCTATTTCACTAATATTGCTGTTCATTCTAATGTAATCCTTGTTTGTCATTTCATCATTATGAACATCCACAAAATACTGTGGTTTGTTTGTTTTCATGATTTCCTTTATATATTTTATCTCTTGTGGGGGATTGTCCTTGTTCCAGCTTCTATTGTAGTCTATGTTATTTGTATATCTATGATTTCCTGTTTTTACTCCAAGCTGATTGACTATTGGGCAAATTATAAAATGGTATTTTAGATTGTTTTTTATTGCACTTTCTATAATTCCTTCTATAAACGGACTTGATAATGTTTCTCCCGGATGTTGTCTTCCTAGTACAATTATTACAGGATCAGTTTTGTTACCAATTTCTATTTGTGGTAGCACTTCATTTTTTATTTCTATGGTGTGTTTTTCTTTTATTCCGTCTATAAAATCATATAAATCTTTTTCTATATATCTTGGTACTAGTGATATTTCCGCCTTTGTCATAGGTTGAATTATTAAAGTTAATTTATTGTTTTCCATTTTATAATCACTTTGTGACATCTTTTTCCATTCTTGATTGTCTATTTTTATATATGGTGCATGGCTTTGTTCATTTGAGTAGTAGTCTGACTGCGTAATATTTGATATATGTATTATTCCTTTTGAATTTAATTTATTTTCTACTATAAAGTTGTAATAATGGCTATATTTTTTGTTTTCTTCCACCAATGACAATTCTACCGTATTTTTTTCATTGTTTTGTTCTAATATTTTTATAGAACTTCCTTCATATCCTGTTAATGTATCCATTTGCATACTCCTTTCTGGTGTTAGTATATCACACGTAGTCACATTTTACAACATATTTAGTATGGTAATATATAAAGCAGGAGATGCATTTTGCATCCCCCGCTCTCCTTATAGCATTGTAGTAAGAATTAAACCTAAATCTGTTGCAATCAAAATCATCAAAAATTCCAAAATAGTTCTCATTCTGATATTCTCACTGTTTAGATGTACGCTTACTGCCAACAATGCAATCATTATGACATTAAGCGTAAGGTTCAGTCTCAGATTCGCCATTGTTATCTTGATAATCACTGTGATAATCATCAAAAAACAAATAACAATACTGTATACACGCCGAGCTTCTTTGTCCATCATGATTTTTCTCCTTTCTTACAGTGCTATATTACAAACTAATTTGTGTGAGTTGTCTCTCACTAATTAGTAATTTTAGGAAATTGCATAAGAACTCTGCCTTAAGCTTTTTTATTATACTATAAATTTACATAACTTTCAAGGTGTTCCGATTATTCTCTACAATTACAATTATTCATTTGATTCATATAAAATTTCTTTTCTGCCATTTTATCCTGTACTCCTCTTAGTGCTTCTCCGAATCTTTGGAAATGCACTATTTCTCTTTGCCTTAAATATTTTAATACATCTACAACATCTTTATCGTCTGCACATAAATCTATTAATTTTTCATAAGTTGCTCTTGCTTTTTGTTCTGCTGCTAAATCTTCTTGTAGATTTGCTATTGCATCTCCCTTACAAGCTAAACATGTTGCATCAAAAGGTACTCCCGCTGCAGATTGAGGATATATATCTACTCCATGATCAGTATAATATGGTCCTAATCCTGCTTTTTTCAACTCTTCTGGGCAAACGCCATCTGTTAACTGATGGACTAAAGTTCCTACCATTTCTAAATGGGCTAATTCTTCGGTTCCTATATCATTTAAAGTAGCTTTTGCTTTTTGGTCTGGCATTGCAAACCTTTGAGATAAATATCTTAACGAAGCTGCAAGTTCTCCATCTGGTCCACCATACTGAGAAATAATTACCTTAGCCATTTCTGGATTTCTATTTCTTAAATTAATAGGATATTGTAAAATTTTATTATATGTCCACATAATTAATCTTCACTCCTTTCCCAAGGCCATGGATTTTCTAGCCATCTCCAACTATTGCAAGGGCAGTAGATGCTAAGTGGTCCATATACTCTTTGATATTTGTCTGATAAATCTCTTAATTGATTGCAATATTCGCTGTGTAAGCATAATGCTTTTTCATCATCTGGATGAGTGTTTAAATATTCTCCTATATCTGTTATAGCAAATTTTAAACATCTTATCTCTGATAACATTTTTTCTCCAAGTTCATCTCTTGCTTTGCAGTTACATCCATTATTATTCATCATATTAGGCGTGTTGTAACCGAATTGTGCATTTATTCCAGTTGGTTCATATTCACAGTTGTCTATATTGTCAAAATTCATCTATTGCACCCCTTTCCAATAGTATTGCGACTTCTTAAATATTCAATGTCTTCTACACTTTGACATGGGTAGTATGGGCTTACTAATTCTGGAAATATTGTTCCATTTTTTAGTCCACAGCAAGGCGTGAAAGTGTTTGTCATTCTTTGAATTGGTACGTAGCTCTGTCCTAACATTGGGTTAGACGGAAATACACTCTCTTCTTCGTTGAATCCGCATTGACATTGATTATAATTATTATTGCATCCACACATATTTGTATTGTTTGTTTGTACATCATCACATATTGTTTCAAGAGGGCTATTTTCTTGATTCATGTTGCAATTACACATACAATTACAATTTTTGCTCATCGTATTTTTCCTCCTTTTATAATTGTTGTATACTAGATTTTATGAAATTTGTCGGAATTTGGTGAGCAGTTTTTGTTTTTTGCAAAAAAAATATAGACATTTGATAAAAAATGTGCTATATTTAGTAAGTATTAAATAAATGCCACTGTGGCGGAATTGGTAGACGCACTGGATTCAAAATCCAGCGGGAAACCATATGGGTTCGAGTCCCATCAGTGGTACCAAAATAAAATATGCACCTCGAAGAGGTGTGTATTTTTATTTTGCATTCGATGAAGGACTCGAAAAATGGCATGTTTTTATTTTTTTGTTTATTTTTATATTTTTTGGTTATACTGTACATATAAAAATAATTAGGAGGAATCTTTATGGACAGTAATATAAATTTAACAATTTTAAACGAAATTAGCAAAGCTGCTAAAATGGGAATGGAGTCTATTTCTTTTGTTATACAAAAAGTTGAAGATGAAAATATGAAAGAAAATCTTAGCACACAATATTCCGAGTATGGTAAGATTGCAGATAGGGTTAATACAGAATTTGAAAAATATGGAGAAGTTCCTGATGAATCTCCTTTTGGTACAAAGATGATGAGCTATATTGGTACTGAACTTAATACTATAAAAGATAAAAGTAATTCTCATATTGCAGAGATTATGATACAAGGTGGGAATATGGGAATTATAGAGTGTCAAAAGCTTCTTAATCACAACCCTCAAGCTGATGAACCCGTTAAGAATATTTTAAATGATTTTGTTACTATGCAGAAAAATAATATAGAGAAAATGAAGGTCTTTCTATAATTTTAACAAATGATACTGCTTTATAAACAGGATAACTAAATGTTACCCTGTTTTATATTTTCTTAGCTACCACTACAAATCTTCCGTCTTCTTGACTATATTCACAAATATTAAATCATTTTATAAAAAAAAAATTGTCAATAGTTTTTATTCTTTTAATTTTTTCCTATAGGTAATATGATTGTATATTGCTTTTTTCTGATGTTAATATCACAACTACAACTTTATCATTCTTCTTTGTAAGCATTTTCAAAACACTATCATCTATATAGTTATCTATTATTAAAATTTTCCTGTTTGCTTTTTTGATAATATCAATTATTAAACTGTATGCATCATATATTTGACCTTCAAAAAATATTTTTTGTTTGATATTTTCTTCATTTTGTAATTGATCAAATACTTTATCAAATTTTTTATCATGCTCTAATAATTTATATTCTACATTAGTTAATCTATCGAATAGTTGTCCGTTTGAAGATATAAATTTTCTCATTTCTATAAACGATTTTATTATATTAATACTAACTTTTACAGCTATATCGTTTTTTAAGACACCTGCTAACATAGCAATTCCTTGTTCAGTAAATACATATGGCAGATATCTTCTCCCTCCTCTAAATTCTTCGTTTTGCTTTGAGGTTCCAATTTGGAACCTTAAATTTTGAAATTCTCTTTCAGTTAATTGAAAGCAAAATTCTTCTGAAAATCTATATATATTTCTCTTTACTGCATAAAAAAAGAAGCTAGTTTTATTTCCAGCTTTCTTTGGTGGCTTGAAGTGGAATCGTCGAGCCGCGTCGGGAAAATTGTCCACCCGGACAATTTTCTTATCCTCCTTTTCGATTCCATATTTATTATATTTTTCTCAATAAAAAAAAGAAGCTAGTTTTATTTCCAGCTATCTTATGGTGGCTTGAAGTGGAATCGAACCACTGACACGAGGATTTTCAGTCTTTTAGCTGTTTTTCTTATAGTTCACTATTTAAGCCTGTTTTCTTTTTATTCTTTCGTTATATGACACACTTTTTGACACACCAAATTGTCATTTTTTCAAAAATTGTTCTATCTGCTTTTCGTTGTTTTCTATATTGGAATCTTTACACATTTTTATTAGAAGTGAAATGAATTTTTCACTTTTTTTATATTTTTTAGTCAATTTTACTATTAAATCCTTTTCCATATTTTCTTCTCCTTTTTATGGAGAAACGCGTTTCTTTTTTTCTTTATCTAAATTATATAACAAAATTCGACAAAGTCAAGAAAAATCGTTCGACAAAAATGTCCTCTGTGAGTTGCATCTTTTCAAATATGTATAAAAAATGTACAATGAGAAGATACTAATTTAAGAGGTATTTTATGTTCGTTTTTAATATTAAAAGAATCAGAGAAAAGAAAAATATAAGTATAAGAAAATTAAGCCATATGACAGATATATCACGCACATATTTAAGCAACTTAGAGAACAATAAGCGTGTAAATCCTACATTGTCATCTCTTTATTCTATTGCTACTGCACTAAATGTAAACGTCAAAGATTTATTTTATTCTGATATTGAGTTAGATAAACTAAAATGCGAAATGTATAGGCGAATGGAAAAGTACGGCATAAATTCGCCTGAGGCGTTGGAAATTAGCCAGATAATAGATTTACTTATTAACATAGATTTGAGGAAGCTATAATGCTTCCTCAATTTTCTTTTTTATGTATTTATCTATTTGTATACTCTGCTCTATTATATCTTCATATCGGCTATTGTTCTTTATCTTTAGTTCAAGCTTTTTTACTTCTTCCATAGCTTGTCCCTCCTAATTCTATTATAGCAGGTTCTTTATGAGAAAGCTGTCGAAAAAAGATTGAAATTTCAAAAATAGAAGAAGTTCGTACCACTCACATTACGAACTCCATTCAACACAATAATTTGTTAGTCTTCTACCAATTTGTTCTCAATATTACTTATATCATAAGTGCATTTCTTTCTTGCATTATATATGCTTCTTATATCAGATCTATGTATTTTTTTATTTTCGGCCTCAATTCCCAGATGATATAAGTCTATTAAGCATAATTTGAGTACTCCATTTTCATTTCTTATATAAAACTGTATTTCTTTATCTTCTAAATTTTTGAATTTTAATACTAACTCATTTCTATTTATTTCTTTATTATTAACTAAACTTATTATCTTGTACAATCTATTAATTTTAGGGATATCTGTTTTTATTTCAATTTCATCTGAAACAAACATCTTTATCCATTCATTATTATTTAATTTAATTTTAGTACATATATCATGTAGTTTTAAATATTTATTACATAAATTGCTACTTAAAAAATTTGTAAAATATAGTTCCGGAAAATGGTTTGATTTTAAATTATCATCAAAATCAAACCATTTATATTCCTCTTCTACAAAAGTAGGATTGCTAAACCTATTAACTCTCTTTTTAAATCTATTTATACTAAATTTATTATTTTGACACATATTCTTCTATAATATCCTCTTTTGGAATCGTATTATTGTGAAACTGCGAAGAACGATTAAAATTATTCTTCCAAGATTTATCATTATGCGATATTTCCACAAGAGTAAAGTCACTAACATCAAATAATTCTTCTAACAATCCATCTATAAATTCTTTAATTTTTTCTTTTCCTTGAAAAAGGTTTTCATTATAAAAATTCTTTATATTTCCTTCACGATAAACATCTGGAATTACTGGTCCATACACCCAAGCCTCTATTTCTTCATCATATAAATATTCATCATACTGTGAAAAATTTTCCTCTACCGATTGCGGATATAATGTTGACTTTCTCACTAATCCACCCCAATAAGCAAAAAGAAAATATAATGATTTTTGTAGCTTGATTGGCGAAATTTGCATTTGTTTATTTTCTTCATATTTCTTTTGTATATATGCAGCTAATTCCTTGACATCAAAAATTGCCATAAAACTCACTCCCCTTATATACATATTACTAATATCTCACAAAATCAATACTATTTTTTAAAAGTTAATAAAAAATTAATATTTTTGCAATACTTTTGTAATATTATATTATAATTATGTAAAATTGTCAATATATAGCAAACATATTTTCGTTTTTTTGCTAGTGTACCCACATTTTATTAAAGTATTCAAAAATCCCTCAAAATAGCCAAAAAATCGACTCACGAGAATCAATTTTAAGACGTTTTTATTTTGTAGGCATATACTTTTATGCCTCAAAAATAGCTATTTCAGGCATAAAAAAAGAGGTAGGATTGCTCCTACCAAATTTTACTTGAATAATTTATTAAAAGTATTTTTTCCGACTATTCCATCTACTGATAGTCCATTTCTTGATTGAAAATCTTTTACTGCATTTTCTGTTGCAGGTCCAAATATTCCGTCCGCATCTATGTCGAATGAATGACATACTAACATTGCTTGAATTAAATATGTTATATTGCCTTCTGCTTTTCTGCGTACATTTATACAAGCATTGTATGTATTATTTCCAAATATTCCATCAATAACAAGACCTCTATTGAATTGATTATTTAATTCTGTTTGCAATCCTTTAACTAATGCTTTCCTTGTTTCATTTCCGTACATATTATCTACTGCGATATTTAGACCATATCTTTCATTTAAAGTAGCTTGAATTTTTGCGACATTACCCATATTTGCATTTTCTTGTGGTTGAGATATAATTTCATTACTTCCGTTTGCAATCTCTTCAAATGGAAATTTTGTGCCTGGACAAGCGGTCGAACAAACATCTCTATGCGCTATAACTCTTGTAATATCATATTTATTCTTAATATATGCAACTAATTCTTGTCCTGATTTCTTTTGAACTTCTGACATTTCCTCTTCCATAAAGTTACCCTCAAAGCATATACCTATTGAATTATAGTTTGAGCCATAAGCGTGTGCTCCTACTTTGTCCTCTGGACGAAGTCTATATATTGTACCATTTTTTCTAACTAAAAAGTGATAACCTGCTCCAGCCCAACCATTAGCAAGATGCCATCTGTGAATATCCTCTGGAGAGCAAATTGTTGCTGCTGCGTGATGTAAAATTGTTTGCTCTGTTTTTCTTCTTGTATCCATTCCTCTAAAAACTAAATTAGTTTCTATTATATTCATAACTATTCCTCTTTTCTTTTATTATTTATAGAACGCTGTGACTCTAACAACTACATTTTGAATTGAAGCAAAACTTCTTATTTGTAATTCCCCACTTCTTCCACTCGTTGGGGTTGTCGCTTGATATAGAATATTAGCATAAACCCTATCCCATGTTTCATATACACTTACAATTTCTGTATTAAAACATACAACTTTATCCAAGCTTAAATTAGGGAACATTGTTTTGAAAGCAACATTTGTAGAAGTGCTTACATTTATAAATTCTTTAATGTACACAGCTGTTTTAATCTGTTCTTTTTCATTATTATTTATCTGATTTTTTATTTGTTTTGTGATAGGTATCATTTTATTTTTTGAGAGCGATTGCAAATTAATTATCTTCCAACTTTGTATATTCAACTATAGCAATTGTCTCATTACCGTTCCATTGTGTATTATTACTTACAATTTCTAGCAAGCCATTATTATTAGACTTAACAATTGTAAAATACGCACGTAAATATAAAGATTGATTATTTGTACTAGTGAAATGTAAAATCGACTGATACGATATACTCACATTGCTTATTAATCTCATATCACAACTTACGACTTTTCCATAATCAATGTTGTTCAACTTTACTTGTTTCCAAACTGAGGTTTTATCTGTCTCAACGGTGGGAGTTGTTGTCTTTATAACCATTCTATAAAGCTTCTTCCCATCTATCCATTTTCCAACAACTTGTTCTTTCGTTAAGTAATCAAATTTCTTTTCAATTTGTCTACACTTCGGAATCATCTGCAATCACGAGGAAGTATTGCTAACTTCTGTTGCTCTCTACACTTCCTCCTTGTCCCAAATTTTGTTCGCTAAAAATACTAGTGTGTGTGTGTGTACAGCCTCAAGGCTTTTGCGGTTCTATTCATACTACTTGTCCTCCTGATTAATAAAATTCTTAAACATCTCGTATAGTCCTGTAGAGGCTAGTCCACTAAGCATTCCTGTTAATATTACTTCTGCATTTATGCCGTTTAAATTCATTAATACATTAATTACTAAGCCTAATATTAGCATTATTAGTGGTATGTATTTATTTGGTATAAAATCAAGACTGTTTTTTATAACGTAGCCTACACATAAGCATATTCCTACAACTACGATACTAAAATATTGTGTTAATACTGTTAAATCCATTTATAACACCCCTTTCTTTACTAATTCTTCCCACTTATTATGTACGTAAGAATTTCCATTAAGCTTTGTATACTCTTCATATATTTCGTAAGCTCTTTTAATTTGAATTGGAGACTTTGGTGTGCCAGCCTCTAATTCCGACAAAAAATCTGTTAAATATGTTTTATCGTTTTCATATTTAACAGAGTCTAAATCTTTCTTTATATCTTTTTTTAATTCCTGTATAGTTTCAACCTTTTTGCTTGTATTCTTGCTAATAAAAGTATTTATTATCGTTGCCCCAGCTGTAATTAAGGCAATTATTATTTGTACCATCTTTTTATTTTCCCTTTCTTTATGCGGTTCTTTTCCACATATAACATGTTATATATGGTTGCAAGTTGTTATGCGCTTGACTTCCACCAGTTTTGCCTCCGTTGTACTCGCTAAAATGTTTAGCACTCGACCAATTTACAGCAATTTGATCCGCTTCGGCTGAAGAATCTCCATTATTTGAGGTTACTTTTACACCTAAATCATGCGAATGTGAAGGTATCTGATTTATTGTTAATTTATGTGTTTTTGCTCCTCCAGTTTTTTCAACTGTCTCAAAATCTGCATCTCCAGTATTTACTCCTACAGGAACTCTTCCGCTTCCCCACGCAATCCAAGTCCCGCCAAAAAGTGAACTAGGATTAGTATTTTTTATACTCATATATATACTGCCGATCGGATACATTAATTTCCCCATTTCAATTTTAAGTTTGCTGGCTAATTCTGATGCTGATATGCTAGAATTTAATTCTATATCAGCTATTTTTGTAGTTTTTTCTACTTTATCTTTTATTAAATTCAGAACATTCTTTAAATTAGGTAGCACTGTAATCCCCCCTTACTACAAAATCTAACACATCATCGACTTCAAGAGACCAATCTGTCGTTGTTTTTATTTTATTGCTTATGCTATCTGCTGTTCCAACTTCTCTATAATGTCCGTCTGTTCCTGAATCATCAGAGCTTAATGATAATCGCTCTCCATTCAAGTATACGTCTAACACTGCTTGTCCTACCTTATAATAGCAAGGTATTGTTACTTCTGTACCTGCAGCAATTGTAGATGTAATTTTAAGTTGATATTTATGTTCAATATTATTGTTTATTGCAGAATCTATATTATCTTGAAATGTATCAAAAGTAGTTTGAGAAACTTTTTTGTTAAGTTCTTCGTTTGTAGCATATTGTTGTAAGTCTGTTTTTTTTACCAAGTCATCAAGATTAACAGCTACACCCAACTCGGTCCAACTTTCTCCGTTCCAAGAATAATTCTTACTATTTTCTATTACATTATAAACATCTCCTGTTTCTTTTTTATCTATCTCAGCTAATGCAGAATATGTACTAACAGACCCTTTATATTTATATATTTCTTGTATTGTATCTAGCTTTGACTTGTATTGATCAGTAAAGTCATTACTCGATAGATCTTTCCCGTGGTTTTTTATCGACTTTGCCATACAGTTTTTCGTCTATTATATCGTTGTTATCGTTGGCTACATCTACATCATAATTTTCGCTTTTTGCAGGCTTTTTTAAGTTATAATGATTAGTGTAATCTGCCATTATCCACACCTCCTCCAACTACCATTTTCATTTATCCAAACAATTCCTCTTTTCCAAATGTTTGCCACATTTATTAGTACTTTTCCTCTCTTGTACACATTATTTATATTAGTTTTTATCGTTTTTTGATTTCCTTTTAATGTAATTATACAATTTTTTGAATTTGTATATCCACTTCCAGACACAATAAAAGTAACAGTTAATGTACTACTATTTCCATATAATTTATAAATTTTGTCTAATTCAGTGTCTGTAAATGAAATTGTATTTGTTTCTGTTGTTAAGTCTGTTTTCGTTAATATGGAATTATTTCCAATTTTCATTTCTAAGCTTAAAGATAATGATGCAGGATTTGTAATTTGAATTGATGTACTGTCTCCATGGTTAAAATTATTGGCTGTACTTATTCTTGCTATGTCGTAAGTAGTAACGGGTATTACTTCCGAAAATCCTCTATACGTCCCATTACTTGCATTGGCTCTTAAATAGTAAGTAGTATTTGGTGATAGATTTAAAAAAGTTCCACTTGTCTTTGCTAATGTACCCACTATATTTTGACATTCACTATCAGTAAATAAGTCTATGTATGTATCAACTATCTCTGCTCCTCCATTGTTTGTAACGGACATTGAAGCAGTAATACTATCTAATCCCTTACTGCCCAAGCATGTTACTGTTGGTGTCGTTACAGCTGTGTCTAAAACAAAGGTCCAGCTTCCACTAGAAGTATGACTACCGCTATATGGATGAGCCGTAATATTGACATTAAAACTTGAACCACCACTCAATGAAAAACTTCCAGATGCGATTTTAGAGTCTTTATAGAATCGATTACTATAACTCAAATTTGTCTCATGAACATTTCCACTAAAGCCATAATTTTCAACATATGTTGAGCCACTTGTTCCATTTTCACATCTAGCATATATTTCCCAATTAACATTTGCCAAATTACCATTATAAGAAGCATTCCATATTAATTCCCAATACCAAATTCTAGATGTTGCAGCAACATGATTGGTTTGTACTGTATCTGACCTTGCCATTTACTACACCTCCTTAATTAAAATATTGAATATATATATCTCCATCTTTCCCACCTGTAGGATTAGCTGTTCCTCTTGTTATTTTGTTTTGTTTTTCATCTAAAATCTCTTTGATTTTCTTGCCCTGTTGAGCTGATAATGCTTTTGAAGGGCTATTACTCGTTAGCGAATCTTCTATCTCTGTTTTAGTTGCTTCATTTTCAATTCCTTCTAGTTTTGATTTTAGTTCATCTGTAAAATCGTTTTTGCTCGTTTTTCCATTTTTGTCCTGAAATACTCCTGTAATAGTAACATTTGCTTGATCTTTTCGTACTAAATTTTCTGTAACAGAGTCTATATAAGTTTGAAATTTCTGATATAATTCTTCTCCATCGACAGTAATTAGTGAGTTAACTATTCCACAAAGTGTTTTGTCTAGTCTTTTATCAACAATGTCTGAAGCTTCAACATTAGAAGTACTTTGAACTGTTATTTCTGCTAAGCATATTTCGTATATATTGTCATCTCTTTGTAATGATGCAGGTGTTTCGCCCGTTCCAGATTTAATATATAATTGTGTTGCTCTTACAGCCAATGTTTTATCTAGTTTTACGATTACTCTATCAACTCTGCTTCCACTGACTGGTCTCTCCAATGTAAATGTCTTATCTTGTTCATTCTCAAAATCGGCACCTTCAATTATTCCTGCGCCTTTTAAAACTTTGATGTTTAAGCCACCATTTGCTACAACTTTCATTGAATTTTCGCCATAATTCTTGTAATGTCCATAATAAACACCGTTGCTTAAAAATTTCGCAAAATATTCTCTAAATATTTCTGCAGCATATAATCTATCATCTTCCATTTGATTACTTGAAGTGTTTAAAACTTTCTGACTATCAAAAGGGAAACTTTTTAATGTTATTTCTCCTGCCATAATTTTTCCTTTCCGTAAAAACAAGACCTAATTAATAGGCCTTGTAATTATTCTTTTTATTTCTTCTCCTAGACTTGGAACTTTATCGCCAAACCCTAGCTCTACTGTTTTATTATTTCTTTCGTATATTTCTTTTGCTTGAATTATACGTTTATCTTCATATATTCCGTCACTTTCAAGTGTTACTAGATCTCCTAAAAAGAAATCTTTTTCCCACTCCATATTTGGAATTTGATATACTTTTCCTTCTATGCTTTGAATTATTTTGTATGTATCTAACTTTTTTTGTCCTTCTGTTTTTAATTCGTCTGGATCTTCTATATTATTTAAATCTATTAAAACTTCTCTTCTGTCAAAGCCTTTTGCTGTACCTAAGACAGTTATTAATCTATCTTCGTTCTCGCCTTTTCCCGCTACATATCCAACGTTTTTATAATTTGAATTGTCGTCTGTTGTTTTTCCTTCAAGCAAGTTTTTCTTTTTTTCGCTAAAAACAATATAAGGATGCTTTATTGTTCCTTGTAATTGCTCGTGTGTATATGCTTGCAATTGTTGATGTGTCATACTTTTTAAAGCTTCATATGTATTTGAATCTTCGATTTGATTTACTGTTCTATCTGTTCCTTTTATACTATCAAAATAAATGCATTTTTCTGTTCTATTTAAATATCCATACCAACCCAATCCTGTATCTTCACTAATATGCTTTTCTTCATCGTGCAAATTGGTCAATCTTGCTTGCCATACTGTCTTGATTCCTCTATTTTGTGAAGGTGCTATTTTAATCCAAGAAATATCTCTTTCTGGAGTTCTAATATTATCATAGTAACTTTCTACTAAGTGTTTCTTTAAATAATGCTTTTGTATATTCTCGGCATAATCTTCTGACACTCTATCGTATCCGTTTGTAGCAACTATTCTTCTTTTTGCAATTCCTTTTATACAAGTTCCTGTTACTTTCATTGTTTTGCTATTCTTATTAGTACTAGTTACTATTTTATCTATTAATAATATCTTGTCATCCCTTTTATTTACGATTAGCATATTGTCTTTTTTTAGCTTGTTAGTGTTTGCCTTGTTTTTATTAATAGTTAGTTCAAAAGTTCCACATTCATAATAATTCCATATACAAATTAAACTTTCATAATTAGTAATAATGCCAAGCAATTCAAAGTTTGTGTTTATTATTTCTATACAGTTCATTTATACACCCACATACTTATTTGTATAGTCTTTAATAGTTACTCTGTCTTTTGCGCCTTCAATATCTGAACTATACTCTATTAAGTTCTTTCCCACTATTAGTTTAAAAAATGTAGAGCTTAAGTCTATCTCATTGTATACATCTTTTATTTCGTTCGGTGTTATAAGATTAACTGTTTCTTTTCCTTCTCGTGTATCTATTACTAATTTTTCTTTTTCTCCTATATCCATATTTACTTGTATATATTCTCCTGTTGTTTTGTTTGTTATTTTTGGATTTTTAGCAGGTCCTGCGTACTCTATTTGAATCGGAGCTTCCACATCTCCAACATTGTCAATTTCTTTATAAAAGGTTACTCTTGAAAATGTATTTGCTAATGTTAGCGGAAATTTTAATCCTCCCGAAACTGATTTTATATCAATATCTTGTCCATTCTTATCTAGCCAGTATGGATCTTGACAATAAAAAGAGATAGTTGCAATATCATGATTATTTTTTCTATCATTAAACTCTGCACTATCTTCAACTTTACCATATATTCTATATTTTTTATAATCATTCGTATAATAAATTAGTAACTCGCCTCTTTTATTAGTGTCTGAATTATACGTTTTAGGATTTATTACTCTCATTATCCTACGTCTTAATTCGTATAACTTAGCTCTATTCTTAGTTCTTATAGTAACTTTAGCTTTAATTATTCTTGCATCTAACAGACTATCTTCACTGTTACAGCCATCTTGATTTACTCCTTGACTCTTTTGTGATGTAGCTCCGAGGATGGCCTAATCCTTCAATATGAGATAATAAAATGTCTTCTTCTATATTTCCAACACTATCAAACACAACATTTTCATTTAGTGCTAAATTAATTATTTCTAGTTTTTGCATTTTATCGCCTCCCTATATCCCTGCAAGTTGTTCTGCTAGTTTTTCGCTTACATTATTTAATTTTCTATATGTTTCACTTGGCATCTCCGGATTCTGTTCAATATAATTATTTTGAGTAACGCTAACACTTGTTGTTTGAGGTTTGTTTGCTCCTGCCTCATAACTATAAGAACTACCAGCAAGTTCTGCCAACTTGCTTTCTATTCCACTATCTATTGTATCCTGTATTCTTTGTATGATGTTTTCAATCTTATTTGCAAGACCTTCATTGATGCCTTGTGCAAGTTTTTCTCCTAAAGTTTGTCCAGTAATTTCATATGCATCTCCGTACGATTTTAAAAGATTTAGAATTTTATCTTGATTTTCCTGTGCATTTAACAACATCTTTTCTGCTGTTTCTTGCGCTTTGTCTATTTGTTTACTATAATAATCTTCTAACTCTTCTAGTTGTTTATTGTATAATTCTTTCTGTTTGTCTGCTTCATCTTCAACAGCCTGTATCTTGTTATCTTGTTCTTCTTTTAATAAATCTTTCTGTGCATTTAAAGCTTCCTTTTTATCTTCTAACGCTCTGTTATCTAACGTTTTTTGATATTCTAATACCAACTTATCTAATTCTTTTTGATAATTAGCTTTTGTTGTTGCATCGTGCTCGAACGCAATTAATTCTTCTAATCTTCTCTTTTTCTTTTCGTATTCTGCATCTTCTTCATCTCTTGATTTTTGTTGTTCTGCTTTATCTAATGCTTCTAATTCTTTTTCTATTGATTCAATTCTTGCATCATATTCAGCATTTATTGCATTAATTCGAGCTTCTTTCCACTTTTCAACTTCTTCAATATTTTTGTCTATTGCTTCTTTATCTTTTTCTTGCATTTCTTCTAATTGTTTAGTAATAGCATTTGTTAATTGAGTTACGGTATTATCTATCTGCTCTACTCTTAAATCGCGTTTCTGTTGCTCATAACTACGTATTGTATTTAATTCTTCTCTGTATATTTCTTTCCTTTCTTCAAGAGAAAGTCTTTCGTCCTTCATTATTTGATTCAAATAGTTTCTATGCATACGAATTATATTATCATAGTCTTTGTTTTGTTCTGTTATGTCATATGCAGCTCCACGCAAGTTCTTTTGTTGTTGAATGTAATTTTCGTAATCTTCTGTTTGTTGGTCTAAAATATCCTTCTCTTTTTGAGCCAACTCTTTATTCAACTCATATATCTTTTCTCTTAGTTCCATTTTTTCATCAGAAGTTTTTGCATAATTACGCAATGCATATTCATACATTCTAATTTCTTCTTGTACGCTAATCTGATCTAGCGCTTTTTTATGTTCTATTTCTTTTTTGTAATTATCTAAACGTTTATTTGAATATGAGCTACCAGAACTACTTGCTCTAGTATTCGATGTTGAAATTGGTGTTACGTTTGGTACATCAGTAGCTTGATATCCGGCCATTATTTGCAACAAGCTTAATACACTTTGTAATTTAGGAGTTAATTCTTCATAGCTTATTCCAATATTCTGTGCTATCTGCTTCTGTGTGCTCTCACTTTGTAATGCAGTATTTATTATATCTATATATGATTGTATCTGTTGTTGAGAAGTGGCCCAAGTTGTATCAGCTTTTAATTTTTCCATATCAATCAGTTTTTGAGCCTGATTTATTATAATTCCTTCTGCATTTGCTGCTTCTGGATAAGCTTTTGATAATTGCTTTACTGCTTCTTGGTATTGACTAGTTGATGTGTCTCCTTTTTTTACTATATCTAAATACTTTTGCATCGTTTGAGCATTAATTTTCAATTGAGCAGCCTCTTGTTGTTGTTTTTTAATAGTTTCTACATCTAATCCTTTACTTATCTTTTTTATAGAGTCTGCCTCAGACAAAAATTTTGTGTTTTCTTTTAGCTTGTTATTTAGCTCTTTTAATGAATGTCCATAATCCTGAGTTTTTTTTCGTGCATCATTTATCTCTTTGTTTGTTTCCTTTAATTTTTGCTTTAAATCTTGTATTTTATTCAAGTCTTCATCCGAATATCTATAGCCAGTAGGACTAGTGCCCGTTGAATCTTTGCTTCGTTCATTTATTTCATTTATTTGTTTTTGTATATCTACCAATTCTTCCATCAAACTAATCTGTTCTTTAATGGCTTCAGTATCACTTTCAACAGAAGATATATTTTCGTTTGTATACTCGTATGTTCCATCTTTAATTTTTTTGTATTTTTCTGTAGTTTCATTCAATTTTGCTTGAGCTTCTTCATTTTCTTTTATCGCCGAACACAACATACTAATTCCAGAAATTACAGTTGCTATTGTTGTTGCTATTATAAATATTGGATTGGCTAATAATGCTGTTGTAAACGCTTTTGTTGATAGAGTAGCAACTCCTGTCGCCGCCGCATATGCTTTTTTGGCCTTTGATAAAGCTGACAAGGCAACAGTTACAGCTGTTAATGTTATTACAAAAGTGCTTATTCCTGCTGTTAATGTCGGATTAGCACTTATTAAAGCATTTACAAAATTTAATATTCCTGTTCCACTTTCTAACATACTCTCCATCATAGGCTCAAGAGCTTCAGAATAAGCCACCTGAGTTTCTCTCATAGCTTGGCTATACTGTCCTTGTTTTCCAGCCAAAGTGTCCATATAATCAGACATTGCACTAGCAAAAGGTTCTGCTGAATACATTGTTCTATTTAAATATGCTTGATTTTTTTCTGCATCAGTCAATTGACTTGCCGTCTTTCCTATTGATTTTGCATAATTGTCTAACATTACACTTAAATTTTCAGTAACACCTGCACTATCTGACAAAGTAGATAGCCCTTGTCTATAACCTTCTGATGCCACTCTTACAGCTTCTGATACAGTATAATTTGCATTTCTGTTTCTTATTGCAGAATTTGTCAAAGCTTCTATCATTTGCTCAGTTTGTTCTGCTGTGAATCCCATTAAAGAAAAGTTCTTTATAGTCGTCGCCAAATCGGCTTTTGTCATATATGAACCAAACTTACTCATAATGTTTCCAAAATCTTGCATACTTTGCCCAGTATATTCGGAAACATTTTGCAATGAACTCATTGCTTGGGTATATGAATTGTACTCATCAACACATTCTTTTATTACTCCAACTATTTTTCCTAATGCTAATACAGCTGTAGCAGACATTGCTAAATAACTTGCATCTAAACTTTTATTACTGTTTTCAACTTGTTTATTATTTTGTTCTATTTCTTGTAATTTTCTCTTTGTTGTCTCTAAACCTTTTTCAAGAGCTTCTGTTTTTATTTTTAAATCAATTACTAGTTGCCCTATTTTAGTTTCTTTCGCCATTTTTTCACTTCCTTTTAAGCATAATAAAAAGCACTTACTAATAAAGCAAGTACTTCTGTTAATTATTTATTCCAATAATCCACTTTCATATTTTTAATTCTATGCTCTTGAATAAGTTTTTCTCCCAGTTCTTCTTCTAAATTTGTAGTTAGATGATCGGAATTTAGCCCTATACTGCATAATGCGTTCCATTTTTCTATAATAAAATTAAAATCAATATCTTTTACCGTTGCGATTTTTTGTTGTTCATTATCCTCTCCAAAATATACATTTATTGTTGTTTTTATAGTTGGTATACAAATACATTCGTCTATAGCAGCAGTTAATGCTAAATAACAATGATTTTTCAAGTCTTCATATGACTGAGATGTAATTTTTAAATTCATTTCTAACTGCTGCGTTTCTTCATTAAATGTATAATCTATAACTTTATTATATAACGTACTATATGGATTTTTCCCTAATTCTGCTATAAAATTATCTATTTCTATTTTAGTCATATTTCTATTTATAATTTTCTTATTTTCTGCTCTTTCAGTTATATCAAACTCTATTTCCTCATCAAACTTTTTATAAATGCATAAATAACTATCTTTATTAAGAAGTATATATTTTTGTTCAAAGTTTGCTCTCAGCATTGCACCATAACTATTTTGACTATCTACATAAGAACTTATTTCTATAACATTATTAGAATTAACATCTATATTCCACTCTTTAAATTCTGGAAAAATTGCTGTTGATGGTGTTTTTAAACTATCCATAATATCGTTTTTTACTTTTTTATACAATTCTCTTTTCATATTTTTAGTTAATTTTATTTCTTTTCCTATATAATAATACCTGTTTATAGCTTCTGAATTAACTTCCTTATTTTTATTTAGTATACAAACTGTTACTAATAAAATTAAAACTATAGCCAATATTATTCCCCACAACTTCCAATTTTTCAAAATATTTTTACTCATATTATTCCCTCCTAATGTAAGGATAACATATATTAAATGTCGAAGTCTGTCGAAACTTGTCGTATTGTTAAAAATCTTCTGCAGCGACCTCTTCTTCGTCCTTATTGCTTACTTTATTTAATTCTGCATATTCTTGCATTATTATAGGAATTTCACTAGGATAATAATCTTCCATAAAAGATTTTTTACTTATTCCTATTTTAATACAAATTGCTATTGTTTTCTGAAGCCAATTAGCATCGCAATCTGTTGTGTTATTGGCTTCATTTGAACGAAAAAACTTTCTAGTTCGTTTATTGTCCAGAAATCTCTAATAATGTCTAACATTTCTTTTGGTGTAAGTTGATTTTCTAACGTTTCTCTATCAATATCCATTAATTTTGATAAAAAATTAAATGTAAAATCAGGTAATATAATTAGCAATTTTGTAATTAATGTCATTATATTCTCTACTGTAAACATTTCTGATAGCTTAAAATCTTGTCCATTGTCAGATAACTCTTTTATGAAGTCTTCTGGCAAATCCTTCAAAGTCTGTAGAGCTTCAAAATATTTGCCACAAGGCATCTTTTTAATCTCTACACCATATTTTTTTATAGTTTTTGCTAAACTCTTATTTTCGTTTGTCATTTCCTTTTCTCCTTTATATACTCTAAGAGAGTATTTCTACTCTCTTAGTTATTTCCTGTTGATGGTTTTATTTCTGGTATTGAATCTAACCAAGTTAGATCTGCATTTCCTTCTGCTGTGTCCTTGATTGTAAATAACTTATTGTCACAAGAACGAGACATAAACATACCTTCTATTTCGACAGCTCCGTTGTTTCCATTTCCTTTAGTTTCTAAATCCATCTTTACTTTGGTTACTTTCGCTTTATATTGTCTAAACATACGATATGTACCATCCGCTAGTAATCCTCTGTATGTACAAGCAAACTCAGGCGCATTGCTATTTGTTGAGAAATCATATTCTTTAGATTCTGCAGAATATGTCCCACCTTCTAATTTTTCTCTTAAATCATTTGGAAGCTCTTTTAAAGTTAATGTAAATTTTTCTCCATTAACTTGTTTATCTACATCCCAGACCTCATCATCAGCATATATATTATCCTCACTAGAATCTATTTCTTTAGATAGCTTCTGCGCTGATGGAATTAAAATACCTTCTCCCACAATATACTTTGTTTCAGTATTTTCTGTAAGAGGAAATATTTTAAATCTACTAAAACCCTTTAAATATTTTCTTGACATAATAAATGTCCTCCTTTATAAAATTTCTTGTTTTTCAAAACGCATTGTTTTGTGTTTTTGTTTACTATTTAAGTCTACTACATCTAAAAATAGTGTTCTTTTATAGCCTATTTCTTTCATTTTCGCAACTACTTGCATTGCTAATTTAGACACTTCACTAGATGAGTTTCCCCAAACATCAGCTTTGATTGCTAATGCACTTGAATATTCTTCATCATCAGCATCTTCTGCTGGTTCATTTTGTAATTCAAGATAAGTTACACATGGTAATTTTGACCAATCTTGAGAACCTTCTTCACATACTTGTTTTGCTTCCTTTTCTGTTTCTAATTCACCTAACTTTTTATATACTATTGGTTTTTGATTAATCATTATTTACCACCTAACTTTCTAATATCTTGCTCTATTGATTTAATTACTTCTTGTTCTACTTCTCCTGTATTTTTCGCATGTAGATATGCAGGAGTTAAATATGGTTGTGCAGGTTGCCCTTTCCAATCAGCTTTATAAGATATTCCGTTCCGGTCTATCTATACTGCTTTCGGCTCCTCTCTGACCTGTTCCAAACTCAACATAAGGTGCATGCTCAACATTCGTGAAAACTTGTGCTTCTGCCCCTTCTTGTGTAGTTTGAGATTTAGTTTTTATAGAGTTTCTAAGCTGACCAGTATCAACAGGGGCTAAATGCTTTGCATTTCTTTGTATCTTCTTTGCTCCTCTTTCAAGCCCTTTTCTACAACTTTCTTTTGCATTTCCACCTAATTCAGATAGAGTTGCAAGTAATTCATCTAATCCTTCTATACTAGCCACATTATCCCTCCACTAAAAGAGTTATATGGCTATCAGAAGGCACTAAACTCTTGATGGTATATTCTTCATTATCATATATAAGAATATTGCCTATTTGGGCTTTTGTTTCGTTACAAGTAACTATCGCATTGGCTTGTATTTCTTTGCCATACTCTTGTTGAATATACTCTCTTGTAGAAAATTGAAAATTCCCTTTAAAACTATCTATTTTATCTAGTTTTCCATCTCCTATTATAGAGCCTTCATCATCTTTTATTGTTCCAGATGTCCATATTTCTATATCTTTGTCATAAAATGTATCAGCTATTACTTGTTTAAATACTTCAGGTATCTGCATAATTACCACCTCATATACGCATACATAGATATTTCATCTTTATTTTTTTCTATGTATTTATCCATATTTACATCATCAGCTGTAACTGCTCCTACATCTTTAAAAGATATTGATTGTCCATTGTCTGAAACAGAAGAAACAACTTGCTTTCCTTCTCCATATCCTTTCTTGTAAAACACTACACAATTCATAGCATACCTAATAACTAAATACTCTAATTCTTGTGGTAGATTTATTCTATTACAAATAGATTTTATTTTATTAGTAATGTCATCAATATAACCTTGTATTTTTTCATCTTGATCAGAACTTGAAATATTAAGTCTTTCTTTTACTACTTCTAAAAATTCCATAGTAGCCTCCTACTTCTTAGGAGGTTTTGTCTCTTTTTTTTGTTTTATTCTTCAATACATCTTTCCATATGTAAAGGAAGTATTGGTTCAGAAAATTCATTTCCACATTTAGGACATTTCATTTTTTATTCCTCCTAATAAATAAATTAAGGCAGATTTCTCTGCCTTTTATTATCCTAGTACTACTGCTGCTAATGATGGATATAATGGTGCAAATCCATAAATAGTATCAATAGATAGCATATTTTTCTTTGTTTTCATATCGTATCCGTATACGACTCTTAGGTTTAACCCTTTATAAGAAATTACATAAGAATCTCTACCGTCTACTGGTAATGCTAATGCTCTTGATACGAAAGCAAAAGCTAATTTGTTGAATACTAAGTTAGCAACATGTCCACCAGAAGTTTTATCTATAAATGTTACCTCTGTATCTGCTGCAATTTCTTTTACAACTGATGGATATACTTTTACAGTTATTACTCCTGTATCTGCTGTTGCATCTTCTGTAACAACATATTGTTGTCCATCTATTATAAATAAATCTCCTTTAACTAATGTTTCAGCAGCTGCTCCACCTTTAAGAACTATTGTATCACTACCTTTATTAGCTTTTGCATTTGCCTTTGGTGTTGTAACCTTTGTAAATGTTCCTGCTGTATGTACGGCAACTTGTTGAGACATAAAGTTTTCTAGTCCTTGTATTCTACCAATAGAACCTTCTCTTAATGCTTGTGTACTTCCAGATTTTTCAGCATGTAAAATTGCATCTATTGTAGAGAATTTTACGTCTGCATCTGGATCCCATACAGCATATCTATTTCCCATTGGAGATTTAGCCTTATTTAATAAACCTCTGGCATTTGCCATTACTTCGATTGTTGAAGGTGTTGTTCCTGCTGTACCTAATGTTTTATAAACATTTTTATACATTTCAAGACCTTCTTTGTTGATTTTTTCTGCAATAGCCTCCATCATAGGCGTTAATATTTTTTCGTTAAAAGCTACTCTATCTAGTGTTAGCTCTTTTGATGTGATTTCTACTGATACATCAGCTATATGGTCCATTACTACTGGAACACTTTTTTGATTGATTTCTTGAATTGTTACTTCATCTTTGAAGTCTTTTGCTTCAAATTGAGCTGGTTTTTCAACTTGAATTGTATCTCCTTCTTTTACAAAGTCTTTACTGTAATCAGTATAGAATAATTCAGGTACTACTAAATTATTTAATAGCATTGGTAATGCTTCTCTTGCGATTCTTTGACATGTTAATAATTTGTTTGGCATAATTAATTCCTTCTTTCTTATTTATTATTTTTTTCTTGAAGTGCGAAAAATTCTTCATCTGATAGATTATCTAAATCGTCATCGTCGTAATTTCCATCATCTTCTTTTCTTTTATTTGGATTTCCATCATCTAATCCTTTATTTACACTTTTATTAATTTCAAATAGATATGCATCACTTTTCTTTAATGCTTCTATTTGATCATCAAATCCTAAAAGCTTGTCGCCGTCTAACTTAATTTTATCTAAATCAAGATTTGCTTTTACTGATTTAACATTTTTAGCTTTAGCATTATTAATCGCTAAGTCTATCTTGCTTTCTAGCCTTACTTTTTCTATTTCAGCTTTTGAATTGTCTTCAATTTCTTTTTTCTTAGCTTCATAATCAGCTTGACTAATTGAGCCTTTTTTAAAGTTGTTGTACTCGTCCTCAACTTTCTTTTTGTCATCTTCCAATGTTTTCTTTTCCCCTTTAACTACTTTTAATTCTTCGTTAATTTCGTTAAATTCTTTTGCAGGTTTAAAATATTTAGGCAACTCCTTAGATATTTTTCCTTCTAATTCGTCTACGTTTTCTACTCCTGCATTTTTCAACAGTTCTTTTAACCATTCCATAGTTGTTCCTACCTTTCTAGCTTTTTTATTCTGGTGCTACCAGTACGAAAAGTTACTTTTTATTTATTCTCACAAGCAAATGAGTAATAAAAATAGACAGTTTAAAGCCGTGTCTAGGGCATAATAAAAAGCCGTATTTCTACGACTTTACTTGGTATAGGCTGTAAGGTTTACATCCTCCATTTAACTTGTTCTGAAACACAAGCACCTATTTTATATTTTTCTAATATTAATAACTAATTTTTTCTGTAATCTTCAACATTACTATACTTTCCTAGTAATTTTTCAAAATGTTTATTCATTTCATCGTCCCACAAATACTTTGATAAATCATATTTTTTTCGTAATTCATTCCAGTCCTCGCCTTTTTTCATGCTTAAAAATTCTTTTTTAAAGTTCTTATCATATATTCTTTCCATTACTCATAAGCTCCTTTATATATTTATATAAGTCTAAGTTTTTTCGTTTTAACAGCTTTTTGTCCTGATAATACATCCTTAATCCTTCAGGGAAGTAATCTTTAAATGCTTTATAATTTAACTTACCATTGCTAAATGTAAATCCTTCACTTTGATATATTCTTCCTTGATACTCAGTTACAAACTTACTACTTTCTATTCTAAATATACCTTTTGCAAAAGTTTCTGGATCAAATATTATGTTTTCTTCAGTTAAATTATGCAATGTATTGTTTATTATACTTATAAATTTGCTATCATTATTTATTCTTAGTTTATCTACCATAATATGACCTATTTCATGTATTACTTCGTATTTGTCAGCTCCTTTTAGTATATATATAGTATTTCCTATTACTCCACTAGTTCCTTGCGTTATTATATCAAATTTTATATCTTTCAGCAAATCTTGATATTCATTAGGGATTAATTTTATTGCTTGCTTAATTGCTAGCTTTTCATTTGCTGCTCTATAATTATTTACTGATTTTATAACATAATCAGAACCTTCAACATATTTTTCGTGCCATTCTTGATAGCTCATATCTTGTGGTACAAGCATAGTATTTCCATTTTCATCTTTTGCCCTTCTTTGCAATCCTTCTGTTACATCATCATCAAATACCGCTACTGTTGTGCAACGGTCGTTTGGGTGTATAGGTGGATAATTTTTACCGTGGCTGTCTGTCTTTTAAATTAAATACTTTATTGTCTAGCTCTGCACAATGTTTACAAGTAATATTATCTAAAGTTGCTATAAATCTATATTTTTCTATATCTAATTCTTCATAGGATAACATCTCAGATTCATTAGCAAAATGATTTACTTCTGTTCTTACTAATGTAGTAGCATTATATAAGCCGACATTCATAAATCCAGATAATTCAGAAGCTATTTTTTGTATTGTTTTTCCTGACATTGTATCTGCTGTCAACTGTGTTTTTAAATAATTTCCTAACTTTTCGCTATTTTTCCATATTCTTTGAGAAAAATTCGCATTATCAGTCCATTTTTCATTCAATAATAGATTTATTGTTTTGTTGTCTATTTGAGAAAAATTAAAAACTAATCCAGTAGATTTTTGGACATTATATATGTTATGGTAATATCCTTCTTTTATTGTGTCTACATATCTAATTTCTGTTATTTGTTGCTCTATATCTGCTAATTTCTTTAATTCTAAATCAATGCTTTCTTGTAATTGCTCATACCTTGATATACGAAAAGAATAAGCAGATGAGTTATATTTTAATAACATCTTCTGCTTAATGTCTTTATTTTTTATATAATTATTTATTGTAGTTAGTAAATTTTTTCTATGTATATCTGTTTCTTTTTTATTTAATAGCTGATTTAAAACTTTTTTATCTAGTACATCTGATTTACTATAATTTTTATATATTCTACTAATTTCTTTATTTATATTTTTAGTAGTTCGCTCATATGACTCTATTAGTCCCTTTATAGTATTTTCTGTGCCTTTTTCTATTCGTTTCATCAATTCTGTTTGTCTTTTTTCCCAATAATTTAGAGGTTTTCTCGCCATTTTAAACACCTCTATTCTTGATTACCTTCATTGTTGTGATTGTCTTCAAATCCTCCTGCATTATTAAATATGTCTTGCTGCATCTTTAATTTTTCTTGCTGTTCTTCTTTTATTCTTTGTAGCTCTACTTCTACATCATCACATAAAGGATGTTTTTCAAGCTTTGATCGAGTACTTAGTATAGTATCACTATTTAGTGTATTTATTTTTTCATTTTCATTGAATATTCTCGATTTGTTAAATTCTATCTTGAAATCAAACTCATTTATTTCTTGTGGTATTTTTCCTCGCATTTTTAAATCTTGCAATACATACCATAAAATTTCATATATAGCACTTGTGAGTCCACCTATACTGTCATCTGCTTTCATGTCTAGGTCTGTATATAAAAACTCTAATGAAACACCACTTGGAGCTTGTCCTATTAGGTCTTTATTACTTGTATCTACAGCTCTACCAAACTCATATATAAGTTCTTTTAGTCCTTTTAATAATGCTTGTCTTGCTTCGTATGGTATAGGCAATAATTTAGCATCTATTTTTCCTGCTGTATCATTTGTTCTTGCTACTCCATTAACTTTTAAGTTCTCTATTAGTGCAAGTAAATCCTCTGCCCCATATCCATTAATAAGCCATATAATTTCTTTTAAATCTTCTACTGTATTTACAAAATTACTATTTATTAAATCATATGCATCTATTAGTGGTTTTATTGGTTCTAAATCTGTCATTTTCTCTTCATTGTTCTCTATTTCAATGAATGGCACTTTACCCCAACTGTGTTTTTCTATTCCTTTTAGATTGTTTAGAGCATTATCATATATTTCTCTGTACCAATGACATTCTGGCCTTTCTCTAGTAACATCCTCTAAATATACTGTTGTATCTCCAACTTTAGTTTCAATAAAATATCTTACTTCTTTTTCATCCCAATATTCAACATATGTTCTATCTTCTGGTTTGTCTCCTGTTAAATCTTGTATTGTATAAAAATGCAAAAAAGCCGTCAAATATGTCTGTGTTTCGTTGTCATAAATAGGTATGCATTCTTCTGACGGATACTTTTCAAATACTAATTTCCCATTTCTATAATTAGGATGTAGCCATGCTCGTCCCTTATTACTTGCTTCTTTTAGTCTGTTTTTTATAAGTTTTTCAAAATTAACTCCTAAAGTATTCCATACCATGTTAGTTATTTTTCTTTCAGCTTTTTTAGGCGTATCTTCTTTTTCTCCGTCAACTGGAATATTATATGATATTGTTATTGGCTTTCCACACACATAAGTTTTCTTTTGATTTACTTGCTTCCAATAGAAACCATGAGGTATATGTTCGTCTGATTTATTTTCATTAACAATTTTCTTTTTGTTTCCTGTTTTTTGATCAAAAACTGTATAACTTTTTAAATCTTTTTTTAATATATCATTTTTATCTCTAAAGTACCTTTCGCCTTCTAGCATTTTCTTTTTTACATCTGACATATTAAATTGAGTTATTAGTTCCTTGATTATTCTACTTTCTATTGCCATTGTTTTGCCTCCTAATTTCTTAAATATAAATCGTCACTACCATATCTTAACGCATCTATATAATGATTATTTTTATCTTCTGGTATATTTAATGGATTATCTTGTTTGTCTGTTTTCCACCTATATAATCCTAATTCATTTATTAATCCTTTACATTTAGGGTCAACTATTATTTCAAACCCTTTTAGCCATTTAATTCCATGTAACACACTATCAGGTCCTTTCTGTGCTGGTATTGCATTTATTCCTAAATTATTTAATTCTGCTATACTTTTAGGTTCTGCTGCATCAGCTTTTATTAATGCATATGGTTCTATTCTTCTTTTTAATTCATTTGCTAACATTTCATTTGTTAATTCTGTAGCTCCAAATTCATCAAAAATAACAATTCTTTTTGCTTTTAGATCTACATTGAATTGCAAAAAAGCAGAAGGATCTGAACTATATCCAAAGTCCAGACCTCTTCTAATTAATTCAAATGTATTTTTATATTTTTCTGTATCTTCTATATGCCAATTTCTAAATATTAAACCTTTACTTACACCAGGCATTCCTAAGCCGGATGTTTTGTAATCTTCATAATCTTCTTTCTTCTTTTTTTCATATCTAGCATAGTCTTTAACATCCAAAAATTCATTTAGTTTATAATTTGTTATCATTAATAGTTGGCTTACTTTTTCTTTTACCATTTTCCCTTGATATTCAAATTCTTGTTCATCTTCAACTATTAATTCTTGTTTACCTTTTTCTGTTAGTATCTGTTCATCTGGTGTTAATTTACTTGTTAATTCTTTTACAATAAAATGTTGTTCGTTCCAAGGATTAAAGCTTGCAACAGTTTGATTAAAATATCCTTCTGGCATTTTACCCCTTATAGACATCTTTACTTTATCGTAAGTATCCTTTTTATCTATTTCAAAGGCTTCCTCAAACCAACCGCCAACATAAAACTAGATTAGGGTCATCTATTGTTATTGATGCTAACTTTTCCCAGTCGTCTAATCCTCTAAAAAATATCTTTTGCCCCGTATATTTGTTTACCGCTAACAATGGATTTGTTGTAAATTTCCATTCGGCATAAACTTTTATTTTTTTAGCTGCCCAAACTAAATCTGCATATACACTATCTTTTATAGTAAGTGCTGTATCTCTCATTGCTAGTAAACAAGCTCTAGGATATTGTTTTAAAAGTTTCATCCACCTTAAAGCTATAGTTTTTGATTTTTTACTACCTTTTGAACCCATTATTATAGCTTCATCGCCTTTAAAGTTCCAAAATGTAGCATATCCTTTTCCAGTTAATTCTTGTAAACTTATTCTTTCTTTATTCATTTACATCATCTACTAATTCTACTTGTACTGCATTTTTCATATTGACATTTATGTCGTTGAATATTCCTAAATGTTTTCCTAATAATTCAAGAGCCTTAACTTTATCACATGAATCTACTTGTATTCCAAATTTACCTTCTTTTATCCCAGATAATGCTTTTTTCTGTTCTTCTGTCAATTCATCTGTAGGAGTAAACTCTATTCCAGTATATTCTTCTTCCTTATAATCAACTATATCTTCTCCGTCAAATACTGGTACATTTCTTTTCATTTTCTTCAATTTTGCATAATCACTTGCCTTTGAAAAAGCTATTGCTGCTAACTCTTTTATTACCATATCTTGTGTTACTTCCGTACGTTCTTCTATTTCTTGTTGCTTTTCAGATATGTATTCTTGTACCTTAACATTTCTTAACATTCTACTCGATGCTGCATTAGCTGTTTCATCTTTTTTACATTTTGGATAAGCAACCTTATATGCTCTTGTCGCATTAAGATCTATTAAATACTCATCACAAAATCTTTTTTGTGCATCTGTCATATAAGATTACCTCTCTTTCTATTTAATCTTTATTTCCTTTAAAATACTCATCTACTATTTCGTGAATAATATCATAAGAATTTGATACTATATCTGCTACATCTTCTTCTGAATATTCTTGCTCGATATGAGTTATATAACTATCAATATAACAATGTGTCAATTCATGAATTAAAGTTGCTTTCTTCCTATCTGTTGGCAAATCTTTGTCTAGATATATTTCTTGTATATCACAATGTGTAACTCCGTAATATCTTGGAGTTATGCTTTTTATGTTTTCTTCTTCATTCGCTCTTCTTTGATTTTGAATACTCTTAATTTCACTTTGTGATTTTTCTTCTATATTCCACGTTCTGTTGTTTATTCTGAATTTCATACCTTTTCTCTTCCTTTTCGCATTGCATATTGTATTTGCATTGCTCACATTTGTATTTCATGCAATTTTCGTAATTAATCTTCTCTTTCATAACATACACACTTTGTTGTTATGATATCATTACACGCAAATATTCGTATTTCGCATAAGTCTGCATTATTGCATCTATTCTTGCAATGTTTGCAATTCTCGTCTATATACTTTTCATATCTTTCTTCGTTAGTCATAACAACACCTCTTTCGTTAATTTATAATAATTGGTCTAGGTCGAAGGAGTTGAACCTTCAATCTCAGGTATCCAATGCCCGCATTTTACCATCAAAACTTGACCTAGATATAAGGCTTAACTAGAATTACCTTTATATACGAATTTTTTCGAAAGGAGATATATTCCAAAGGAACATATATATTAACTTTATCTAGTATTAGTTAATAGCATAAATAATAGAGCCTATCTTTTGACAAGCTCTATATTTCTATTCTTTATTGGCACATTTTCTTCTGCAAACTCCATCAGTATCGCCATTTTCATAATCATCTTGCTCGTATATGGTTCCACATTCAGGACAAATAAAAAAATTTCCTGTACAACTATTACATATTTTTTTATTTGTTCCATATACTTCATATACAGCTTTATTTTTTCCACAAACATCACACTTTCTCATATATAACACCTCCTTTCTCAGAGATATTATATATGATCTATTTTGCAAATGTTGTCGAAGAATGTCAAAAGGACCAACTTTTTATTAGTCCTTCCTGTTTATATAGTCTCTTTTAATTTCTCACAATACTATTATAGCACGTTTTTTTATTAAAATTACGCCAATTTTACGCCAATTTTTTTAATTCTTTATGTACCGCAAAAATTAAATCTCCTTTTCTTCTGACAAATGTCCTCTCTGACATCCCAGAATTGATTATTTCCCATTTTGTCTTGCTCTTGATATACATTTCTTCAAATATGTATTGGCTGTCTTTATTGACTAATTGTATGGCTTGTACAACGGCTTTGTACTCTTTTATAGCTTCTTGTAATTCTTCATTTTCTTCCATCTTAATTATACTGTCAAGAACCTTGTCAGAAGCACCATATGGTGCTTTTGGCAATCCATCTATTACCGGCGAACCTATTCTTATAATATCTGCTTTAATATTTATTATCTTAATGCAATTATAATTATATCTCTTTAAACATCCTTTTGCTTCACTATAATCTTCTCTAGATAATTTCATTCGTTTCCTCCTTAAAAATTTCTCAGTTCTCGTCTAAGTTCTACAATAATACTATTTAGTTCGTCTTGCCATCCAGCTTCATGAGTAGTCTGAAAGAATAAGAACGAGAATTTATTATATAAATCATTTATTCTTCTATATTTTTGTTCTCTTGTTTCTTTTTCTGGCATTGTTATTCCTCACTTTCTAGCAATTCTTGTAATCTCTTTTTTATATCTAAAGATTTTGTGTTCATTGCTCTTAATCTTACTATTTGATAATCATTTCTTCGGTCACTTGTATAAATATTCGAATTGTTAGATATTATTTCTTTGGTCTTTTTTATATCGTAATCAATTCTGTCTATTATGTCTTTTATTTTTTGAATTGGAATAGTATTTCTCTTGTATTCATCTAATTTTTCTAAATAGTCGTTATAAACAATATTTATATCAAATTGTTTTAAACTTAACTTGTTTTTTAATTCTTCATTTTCTTTTAATACTCTTTTATAATCTGATAAAATATGCTCTAGTGCTTTTCGTTCTTTGGTATTGTTTATATAAGTATTTTTGAATAATTCATTCAATTCTTTAAGCCAATCTTCTAATATCATTATATCTTCTTCTATACTATTTTCTTTCATTTAAAACGCCTCCCACAAGTTTTTGTTTATTATTTCTATATATTCCTACATAGCAACCTGTATTTTCTTCTTTTGTATCTTTTCCTGGATATAAAATGCACTTATTATCTATATTGTTCATACAATCTTTGCATTTTATTAAATCTTCAAATAATTGCATTAAATCCACTCCTCTCCACACTTTTCACACTTATATACAATGTGGTCTATTTCCATATCTAAAAATTCACTTTTCATTCTTCCACCACATTCAGGGCAATGTAAACTAAATATGTCTTTAATTTTTTCTATTATTCTTTTTATTTTTTCTTTCACTTAATCAACTCCCTAATTCTCTTATTTAATATCTTGCTTTCTCTTATCATGTCTTGTTCTATTTCACTTTCTATATATTTTTTAGTGTCCCAGTTATCTTCTTCTACTAATTGCATTTTTTCTAAACTATCTAATATATCAATTAGCCATTCTTCTGTTACCGTTCTATCTTTTAGTTTTAATGTATACACTTGTCTTTGAATATTCCATAACATATATCTTTTTCCTATTACTTTTAATGCTTCATCATTCTCTTTCACTTAAAACACCTCCAAACTCTTTTTCAAGTTTTCGTTTTTCCGTATAATGTACTTTAGTTCTTGTTATTTGATGAATTATGTCGCATATAGTTCCTTTGCTATATGGAAAGGACCATCTATCCTGTCCAAAGTATTCCATTCCTCTTGCAGACTTTTCTTCTAATTTGTCTATTTGTTCTTTATCTAGTTTACAATAAATTATATATTCTAATTCTCTATACATTTTTTCTACAACAGATTCGTATTCATCTAACCAATTCCAATTTATTTCTTCTATAAATTTTGGTTTTGCATATCTTATTACTTCTTTTCCACAAAATGGGCAATATTTTATATTTTCTTCAAAATGAAATGGTTGAAATATATCTTCTTCAAAGTATATTTCTTTTTTACAATTTGAGCATTCATGATATTTATATACTTCGCCTTCATACATCGGCGTTAATATAACTTCATCTGCCGTTTCTTCTTTCATTATGTTTTACTCCTCTCGTCTAATTTGCTTTTAAAATAAGGTTTATTTTCTGTGTTATAACATAAACTAGAATTAGGACATTCCATAGTTTTCTTTTTTATGCACATATCACAGTCCTTATTTTTTTCGGCTTTTATTATATCTACCAAATAACTTCCTATTGATTTTCCAAAACTCATATCTTATTTACTCCCCTCAAAACTTTTATTTTTTATATGTCTATAGTGGTTCCATCTTTTTAACATAGTTTTTCTTGCAATTTTTCTTTGATTTTCTGTATTTTTTGCCAAGCCTTTTTCCCAAGCTCTCCTTATATTTTCTTTTGGTGTTACATATTCTAAATTATTTAATTTATTATTTAACTTATTTCCGTCTATATGGTCTACTTGTAAATTGCTCTTTCCTAAAAAAGCATTTGCTACTAATTTATGAACTTTTATTGTTTTCTTTTTTTCTTTGTTATACAAAAGAACATATAAATATCCTTTACTATCTTTATATTGTTTTAAATATTTTTGTCTATTTTTTGTATATACTTTTCCGTCTGTGTCTATTGTATAATTTTCAAATCCGTTCTATTTCTTTTATTTTAATAATTATTCTCACTCCTTCACCACTAAATTTGCTTTTATTAAATCAGATATATATGGTTTTATTTTTTCTTCTTCTCCGCTATACCCTATATAATCTCCCCAGTTGCTATTCTTTCTTTTTTTAAATAC
>ERZ1034984.684-NODE-684-length-36799-cov-43.162176_pt1 | contig 36799 bp, 30 predicted proteins | sample MGYA00520589_ERZ1034984 | MGnify/ENA primary metagenome ERZ1034984 (study PRJEB33766, sample SAMN09781790) | gut metagenome | biome: gut microbiome | host: Homo sapiens | place: Madagascar | study: EMG produced TPA metagenomics assembly of the PRJNA485056 data... | reverse complement strand
AATTAGTTGCAGGGGATAATATTGCCCAGGCAAGTATAAGTCAAATGAATGAATTGACCGATGCCACGTTTTGCTAAATCGGTTCAAGTTTTGGTCAATGCGATGCAAGGTTAGCTAAAGAGTGACACTTTATCCTTGTTTACCCCTTATACTTTTCGCTGATAACCCAGATACACAGGATAACAACCACCAATGTTAGATTTGTTTAAAGCAATTGGCCTGGGGCTGGTGGTGTTGCTGCCGTTAGCTAACCCATTAACAACTGTCGCGTTATTTCTTGGCCTGGCAGGCAACATGAACAGTGCCGAACGTAATCGTCAGTCGTTGATGGCCTCGGTGTACGTATTTGCCATCATGATGGTGGCGTATTACGCCGGGCAACTGGTGATGGATACATTTGGCATTTCGATTCCCGGTCTGCGAATTGCAGGCGGCTTAATCGTCGCGTTTATCGGTTTTCGGATGCTCTTTCCGCAACAGAAAGCGATTGATTCACCGGAGGCGAAAAGCAAGTCGGAAGAGCTGGAAGATGAACCCAGTGCCAATATTGCCTTTGTGCCGCTGGCAATGCCAAGTACTGCCGGTCCGGGAACCATAGCGATGATTATTAGCTCGGCGTCCACAGTGCGTCAGAGTTCAACCTTCGCTGATTGGGTACTGATGGTTGCGCCGCCGCTGATCTTTTTCCTGGTGGCGGTTATTTTGTGGGGAAGCCTACGCAGCTCCGGCGCAATTATGCGGCTGGTGGGCAAGGGTGGCATTGAAGCGATCTCCCGTCTGATGGGATTCCTGCTGGTATGTATGGGTGTGCAGTTTATTATTAACGGCATCCTGGAAATCATTAAAACGTACCATTAAAAAAGGCCCGAATGGGCCTTTCAACTATTGCGTCTGTTCTTCGAGTGTCACTGGCCAGCGGCGAAATATAATGATTGACCAAATTAACGCGGCAAAAGCAGGCACCGCGCCCACATAACCAATCATCGACATTGACCAGTGCAAACTCACCTGATTACCTACCAACGCACCCGCCCCGATTCCAATATTAAATATGCCGGAGAATAGCGCCATCGCGACGTCGGTAGCATCTGGTGCCAGCGCCAGCACTTTAACCTGCATACCAAGCCCGATGATCATCATCGCGATCCCCCAGAAAATACTCAGCACCCCGAGGTGTATTTCACTGTTCGCCGCAGGTAACAGCAATGCCAGGCACACCAGCAACAGCGCAATCGCCGTACTCACCAACGCAGACGCATACTGATTACCCAGTTTACCGAAAATCACGCTGCCAATAATGCCCGCACCACCGAGTAATAACAGTAATGCCGTGGCAAAGTTGGCGCTGAATCCCGCAATGTTTTGTACAAAAGGCTCGATATAGCTGTATGCCGTGTAATGGGCGGTGACAACCACCACAGTTAACAAATAAATGCTCATCAATGCCGGGCGGCGGAACAATAGCGGGAGGCTTTTCAGTGAACCGGAATGCTCACTGGGCAGTAAGGGAAGTAACTTAATCAGGCACAAAAGGGTGATAAGCGCCCCAATACCAATCGCGAAGAAGGTCATTCGCCAACCGAAATACTGGCCCACAATGCGCCCGAGAGGTAAACCTAAGACCATCGCCAGTGCTGTACCGGTGGCAATTAAACTCAATGCCTGTGCTCGCTTCCCGGCCGGAGCCATACGGATCGCCAGAGACGCCGTAATCGACCAGAAAATCGCATGTGCAAAAGCCACACCAATGCGACTGATCACCAGAACGGTAAAGCTCCACGACAAAAACGACAGTACGTGGCTGGCAATAAACACCACAAACAGGCAGATCAGTAATTTGCGCCGTTCAACCTGACTGGTCATTAACATAAAAGGCAATGACATTAGCGCTACTACCCATGCGTAAATGGTCAACATGATGCCGACCTGAGCGGTTTGCATGTGAAAACTTTGCGCAATGTCAGAGAGCAGGCCAACAGGGACAAATTCGGTGGTGTTGAAGATGAAGGCGGCGACTGCCAGCGTAACGACCCGTAGCCACGCCACTTTGCGGGAAACAGTGTTTGTTGTCATAACAGATTATCGGGTGAGTTGCGAAAAAGTGATGAAATGATCTTAAAACGGTTAATGATGTGAATACAATGCATTTGTGATCTGGATCGCGTTTTCCGTTTCTCTGACGCTGATTCTTTCACGCGTCAGAGAGTCGGTAACATCACGGTTTAATGACGTTCAGGGAGGTCTGGCGTTTTGGAGGTTGCGGGTATAGGTGGTCTGACAGGGGAGCGAGGCCTGTTTTTCACCAGGTCTTCGTGAGTAACTTTTGGCGGTGTTTCATTTTTTACAAACAGTTTGAGGGTCCTGCGCGCCATATGTTTGATAATTTTATCATCACTTAATGATGCTGGCATCAACACGTCATTCAAATCACTTTCATTGGGATTCATAAATTGGTGATAGTGCAATAACATATTGGCGAAAAATAAAAACAAGTTCTGAAAATGAGGAGATTCTTGTTCTGCTAAAAGGGATAAAAAGCAGATGCAGACTTCGGGTAGTACATGTTTGTTAGAACCTAATGAATCCATCAGGCTTTGCAACAAATCCTCTTTTAATTCGCTGTCCGTTATGTCGAGAATGGCGGTGATCAAGTTAGGATCTTTATTGACGAACCATCTGTGAACCTCAGAGTTATTCCATAATCGGGGGAGTATGACAAAATTACCGCGAGAGATAAAATTCAGGACAAGCAAATCAAACTGGCGTAAGTAATCTGCAGCGGTATGGTGATCCGAAGGCAGGGGTTCAATATGTGGTGTATGCGCTCTTTTGATGGGAACACCAGGGTTGATCATTGGAAATTGTTCAATAAAATCATTCAGAAACAGAAAGAGTACACGCTCGACGCCGGTCTGAAATACGCGCCCCATAGTGACAGGCTTTGGGTTGGGAGCGCAAAAAATATTAATTTCTCCATCATGGCGAAAATTATCTAAATAAATAGGGCTTAAATTTATTACTACCTGAAATTCAATATTTTCTTTGTGTCTTCCATTCCTGGCGGGATAAGTGAGTTTAAACTGAACCTTTTCATTGTATAGCGTGTCGTTACCCCGAAAAGAAGTCCTCTGAATATATGATAAGTTGTCAAGGTTATTAAATATCTTTTTTGTGGCTGAGTTGATGTTTAAAGACGTGCGCCACTCTTCATTACATATTATGGTACTGAGTGCATCAATAAAATCCTTTAAAACTTCTTTTACCTGCGGTGCAATATTACGTACGGGAAAATCATCAGGAAGAGATATGTAATTGCTGATGCTTACTGGCGTAACCATATTTGCCCCATATAGTCATAAGTCATCGGAACATCACTATATAGAGCATATTAACCGCAAGAACTATCAAAAATAGCTCATTGATATCCCTGTCTTGCCGAGTCAGGCACATCCAGCAGTTGAATAAATGCCTCGAGCGGACGTGTTTTCGCACCACGACGCCAGACCAGCCAGGTTGTTAACCAACGCCATTGCTCAGCTAACGGCCACGCTTCAACCTGGTGATGCCCCGGCATACTTTCCAGCATAGAGCGCGGAATAAGCGCAATGCCTGCTCCTGCGATCACACAGGCCAACATTCCGTGATAAGACTCCATCTCATGGATAGTTCCCGGAGCGGCACCGTCAGCATGAAACCAGCTCTCGAAGTGGCGACGATACGAACAATTGGCGCGGAAGGCATAAATGTTACTGCCATTAACCTGACTGGCACGGGTTACTGGCGCATATCCTTGTGGCGTGACGATCATCAGTTCCTCGCGGTATACCGGTATCCCGTCGATGGCAGTATGGTTAATGGGTCCATCAATAAACGCCGCATTCAGTTTTCCCTCCAGTACACCATCCAGCATAGTGCCGGAAGGGCCGGTGGAAAGTGAAAACTGAATTTTGGGATAACGACGGTTGAATTCCGCCAGCGTGGCTGGAATGCGCACTGCAGCGGTGCTTTCCAGCGAACCAAGAGAAAATAAACCTTGCGGCTCATCGCCAGCGACAACGCTCCGCGCTTCATCCACTAACGCGAGAATTTGTTGGCTATAGCGTAAAAAGTTATGCCCGGCAGGAGAGAGACGTAAACGCTGATTCTCGCGAATAAACAGATCAACCCCCAGTTCTGTTTCCAGCTGGCGCAGACGGGTAGTGAGATTCGACGGCACGCGATGCACTTTTGCTGCAGCCTGGGTTATGCTGCCAGCTTCGGCAACCGCGTTGAACATCTCCAGTTGGGTCAGATCCATAGCATTCTCGATTCGTGAATAAGTGGCTTAATATTATTCATTTTAAAGCAAGAGTAAATCTGCGTATCTTCATACCATGACTCATAAAGGAGATACCCCGATGACCATTACTCCGGCAACTCATGCAATTTCGATAAATCCTGCCACGGGTGAACAACTTTCTGTGCTGCCGTGGGCTGGCGCTGACGATATCGAAAACGCACTTCAGCTGGCGGCAGCAGGCTTTCGCGACTGGCGCGAGACAAATATAGATTATCGTGCTGAAAAACTGCGTGATATCGGTAAGGCTCTGCGCGCTCGTAGCGAAGAAATGGCGCAAATGATCACCCGCGAAATGGGCAAACCAATCAACCAGGCGCGCGCTGAAGTGGCGAAATCGGCGAATTTGTGTGACTGGTATGCAGAACATGGTCCGGCAATGCTGAAGGCGGAACCTACGCTGGTGGAAAATCAGCAGGCGGTTATTGAGTATCGACCGTTGGGGACGATTCTGGCGATTATGCCGTGGAATTTTCCGTTATGGCAGGTGATGCGTGGCGCTGTTCCCATCATTCTTGCAGGTAACGGCTACTTACTTAAACATGCGCCGAATGTGATGGGCTGTGCACAGCTCATTGCCCAGGTGTTTAAAGATGCGGGTATCCCACAAGGCGTATATGGCTGGCTGAATGCCGACAACGACGGTGTCAGTCAGATGATTAAAGACTCGCGCATTGCTGCTGTCACGGTGACCGGAAGTGTTCGTGCGGGAGCGGCTATTGGCGCACAGGCTGGAGCGGCACTGAAAAAATGCGTACTGGAACTGGGCGGTTCGGATCCGTTTATTGTGCTTAACGATGCCGATCTGGAACTGGCGGTGAAAGCGGCGGTAGCCGGACGTTATCAGAATACCGGACAGGTATGTGCAGCGGCAAAACGCTTTATTATCGAAGAGGGAATTGCTTCGGCATTTACCGAACGTTTTGTGGCAGCTGCGGCAGCCTTGAAAATGGGCGATCCCCGTGACGAAGAGAACGCTCTCGGACCAATGGCTCGTTTTGATTTACGTGATGAGCTGCATCATCAGGTGGAGAAAACCCTGGCGCAGGGTGCGCGTTTGTTACTGGGCGGGGAAAAGATGGCTGGGGCAGGTAACTACTATCCGCCAACGGTTCTGGCGAATGTTACCCCAGAAATGACCGCGTTTCGGGAAGAAATGTTTGGCCCCGTTGCGGCAATCACCATTGCGAAAGATGCAGAACATGCACTGGAACTGGCTAATGATAGTGAGTTCGGCCTTTCAGCGACCATTTTTACCACTGACGAAACACAGGCCAGACATATGGCGGCACGTCTGGAATGCGGTGGGGTGTTTATCAATGGTTATTGTGCCAGCGACGCGCGAGTGGCCTTTGGTGGCGTGAAAAAGAGTGGCTTTGGTCGTGAGCTTTCCCATTTCGGCTTACACGAATTCTGTAATATCCAGACGGTGTGGAAAGACCGGATCTGACGCGACATATTCAGCTCTGATATACTCGCAGGTCTTTTCAGACCTGCGGTCCAGGAGTAGAAAGTGGCAGTCGCCATGGATAATGCAATTTTAGAAAACATCTTGCGGCAAGTGCGGCCGCTCATTGGTCAGGGTAAAGTCGCGGATTATATTCCGGCGCTGGCTACAGTAGACGGTTCCCGATTGGGGATTGCTATCTGTACCGTTGACGGACAGCTTTTTCAGGCCGGAGACGCGCAAGAACGTTTTTCCATTCAGTCTATTTCCAAAGTGCTGAGTCTCGTTGTCGCCATGCGTCATTACTCCGAAGAGGAAATCTGGCAACGCGTCGGCAAAGATCCGTCTGGATCACCGTTCAATTCCTTAGTGCAACTGGAAATGGAGCAGGGTATACCGCGTAATCCGTTCATTAATGCCGGTGCGCTGGTGGTCTGCGATATGTTGCAAGGGCGATTAAGCGCACCACGGCAACGTATGCTGGAAGTCGTGCGCGGCTTAAGCGGTGTGTCTGATATTTCCTACGATACGGTGGTAGCGCGTTCCGAATTTGAACATTCCGCGCGAAATGCGGCTATCGCCTGGCTGATGAAGTCGTTTGGCAATTTCCATCATGACGTGACAACCGTTCTGCAAAACTACTTTCATTACTGCGCTCTGAAAATGAGCTGTGTAGAGCTGGCCCGGACGTTTGTCTTTCTGGCTAATCAGGGGAAAGCTATTCATATTGATGAACCAGTGGTGACGCCAATGCAGGCGCGGCAAATTAACGCGCTGATGGCGACCAGTGGTATGTACCAGAACGCGGGGGAGTTTGCCTGGCGGGTGGGACTACCGGCGAAATCTGGCGTTGGGGGCGGTATTGTGGCGATTGTTCCGCATGAAATGGCCATCGCAGTCTGGAGTCCGGAACTGGATGATGCAGGTAACTCGCTTGCGGGCATTGCCGTCCTTGAACAATTGACGAAACAGTTAGGGCGTTCGGTTTATTAATGCAGTCTCTCGATCCTCTCTTCGCGCGTTTATCCCGTTCAAAATTTCGCTCTCGCTTTCGTTTGGGCATGAAAGAGCGTCAGTATTGTCTGGAGAAAGGCGCGCCAGTCATCGAACAACATGCGGCGGATTTTGTCGCTAAACGTCTTGCTGCGGCATTACCGGTTAATGACGGTAAGCAAACCCCCATGCGCGGGCATCCGGTGTTTATCGCTCAGCACGCCACCGCGACCTGCTGTCGCGGTTGTCTGGCTAAGTGGCATAACATTCCGCAGGGTGTTTCGTTAAGCGAAGAACAACAACGTTATATCGTGGCGGTAATCTATCACTGGCTGGTTGTACAGATGAATCAGCCATGAGAATTGCGGAAAACGACAAAATAGCATTCCCAGGGTACCTTTATTTGCCGCCGCTGTCAGCGAACATGCTATCTTGGTTCGGTCAGTATTGATAGTCTGGATTTCTGGCCTTTGCTTGCGGACTGGTTCAGTGAGCAATTCTCAACGGGCGTGTTGATCGTGCCTTGTATGCTGACGTTGGCTATTCCTGGAGTGCTGCCGCGCTTTAAAGCAGAACAGATGATGCCCGCCATCGCGCTTATTGTGTCGGTTATTGCCTCGGTAGTCATTGGCGGAGCGGGGAGTCTGGCGTTCCCGCTGCCTGCATTAATCTGGTGTGCAGTGCGCTATACGCCGCAGGTAACATGTCTGTTGACCTTTGTCACCGGTGCGGTGGAAATCGTACTGGTGGCAAATTCGGTGATTGATATCTCGGTCGGTTCGCCGTTCTCCATTCCGCAAATGTTCTCCGCACGTCTCGGTATTGCCACGATGGCGATATGCCCAATTATGGTTTCTTTTAGCGTGGCAGCGATCAATTCGCTAATGAAGCAAGTTGCGCTGCGAGCCGACTTTGATTTTCTGACTCAGGTTTACTCACGGTCCGGTCTTTATGAGGCGCTGAAAAGTCCATCGCTGAAACAGACACAACATCTGACTGTCATGCTGCTTGATATCGACTATTTCAAAAGCATTAACGATAACTATGGACATGAATGTGGCGATAAAGTGTTAAGCGTGTTTGCCCGGCATATTCAGAAGATTGTCGGTGATAAGGGGCTGGTGGCGCGAATGGGCGGCGAAGAATTTGCTGTTGCAGTGCCGTCGGTGAATCCTGTCGATGGTCTGCTAATGGCGGAAAAAATCCGTAAAGGCGTTGAACTGCAACCATTCACCTGGCAACAAAAAACGCTTTATCTCACGGTAAGTATTGGCGTCGGTAGTGGTCGCGCATCGTACCGAACGCTGACCGATGACTTTAATAAATTGATGGTCGAAGCCGATACGTGTCTGTATCGCTCGAAGAAAGATGGGCGCAACCGTACCAGCACTATGCGTTACGGTGAGGAAGTTGTCTGACATCTTTATTCATTACGCGCGATTTGAATGCAATGTGTTCTACCACTTTATGATCCAGGAAAAGGCGTTTTTCCTCGATTAAACCATGATCCGCGCCACACTTTTCTCATAAAACTGCTCATTAATCATCAGGAGTTGATCAAAACAGGGGTTCGGCGTATTAAAGTTTGCTAACCTGTCGTACCAATTCAAACAGGTTGTATGACTAATCAGAAGGGAACCCATTGTGAAAACACTAAATCGTCGCGATTTTCCCGGTGCACAGTATCCAGAACGTATCATTCAGTTTGGTGAAGGTAACTTCCTGCGCGCCTTTGTTGACTGGCAAATCGATCTCCTGAATGAGCACACCGATCTGAATTCTGGCGTGGTCGTTGTTCGTCCGATTGAAACTTCATTCCCGCCGTCACTGAGCACGCAGGATGGTCTGTACACCACCATTATCCGTGGCCTGAATGAGAAGGGGGAAGCGGTCAGCGACGCGCGTCTGATTCGCTCGGTTAATCGTGAAATCAGCGTCTACAGTGAATACGATGAATTCCTGAAACTGGCGCACAACCCGGAAATGCGCTTTGTTTTCTCTAACACCACCGAAGCGGGTATCAGCTACCATGCGGGCGATAAATTCGATGACGCGCCAGCGGTAAGCTATCCGGCAAAACTGACCCGTCTGCTGTTCGAACGCTTTAGCCATTTCAACGGTGCGCTGGATAAAGGTTGGATCATCATTCCGTGTGAGTTGATTGACTACAATGGCGACGCGTTGCGTGAACTGGTGCTGCGCTATGCGCAAGAGTGGGCACTGCCAGAAGCATTTATTCAATGGCTGGATCAGGCTAACAGCTTCTGTTCTACGCTGGTGGACCGTATCGTTACCGGTTATCCGCGCGATGAAGTGGCTAAACTGGAAGAAGAACTGGGTTATCACGATGGTTTTCTCGACACCGCTGAACACTTTTACCTGTTTGTGATTCAGGGACCGAAATCCTTAGCGACTGAACTGCGTCTGGACAAATATCCGCTCAACGTGCTGATTGTTGACGATATTAAACCGTACAAAGAACGCAAAGTGGCAATCCTCAACGGTGCGCACACCGCGCTGGTGCCGGTGGCGTTCCAGGCAGGACTGGATACCGTAGGTGAAGCGATGAACGATGCTGAAATTTGCGCATTCGTTGAAAAAGCTATCTACGAAGAAATTATTCCGGTACTGGATTTGCCTCGTGATGAACTGGAATCTTTCGCCAGTGCAGTCACCGGGCGTTTCCGTAACCCGTACATTAAGCATCAGCTGCTGTCTATCGCGCTCAACGGTATGACCAAGTTCCGCACCCGCATCCTGCCACAGCTGCTGGCAGGGCAGAAGGCAAACGGCACACTTCCGGCGCGCCTTACTTTCGCATTAGCGGCATTGATTGCGTTCTATCGTGGTGAGCGTAACGGCGAAACATATCCGGTACAGGACGATGCACACTGGCTGGAACGTTATCAGCAACTCTGGAGCCAGCATCGTGACCGTGTTATCGGCACCCAGGAACTGGTAGCGATTGTTTTGGCAGAAAAAGACCACTGGGAGCAGGACCTGACGCAAGTGCCTGGTCTGGTCGAGCAGGTTGCTAATGACCTGGATGCGATTCTCGAAAAAGGGATGCGCGAAGCTGTACGTCCGTTGTGCTAATAACACCGTTACTTCTGAACCCGGTTTCGACCGGGTTTCTTATTTCACCATATTAGTTACAACATCCTATATGCCTTTATCATTAACAGGTGCCACATGCAGCGCCTGCTAATGTTGTAAGCTTGTAGGTAATTTGTAAGTAGCGTCTTGAGAATGTGATCGTAATCACGTTTAATAGGGCGACTTTTCCACGCCTGAAGATAACCATGATTGTTCGTCCACAACAACACTGGCTGCGCCGTATTTTTGTCTGGCACGGCTCAGTATTATCCAAGATATCCTCGCGCTTACTACTCAATTTTCTCTTTTCTATCGCTGTTATTTTCATGCTGCCCTGGTACACGCATCTGGGCATCAAATTCACCCTCGCACCGTTCAGCATTCTCGGTGTCGCCATCGCCATTTTTCTTGGTTTTCGTAATAATGCCGGGTACGCCCGTTACGTTGAAGCGCGAAAACTTTGGGGGCAGTTGATGATTGCCTCACGGTCGTTACTGCGCGAGGTAAAAACGACATTGCCGGATTCGGCAAGTGTAAGGGAGTTTGCCCGGCTGCAAATCGCTTTCGCCCACTGTTTACGCATGACATTACGCAAACAGCCACAGGCGGAAGTGCTGGCTCATTATCTCAAGACTGAAGATCTTCAGCGTGTACTGGCTTCGAACTCTCCAGCTAACCGTATCTTGTTAATAATGGGAGAATGGTTGGCGGTTCAGCGCCGCAATGGACAGCTTTCAGATATCCTGTTTATTAGCCTCAACGATCGGCTTAATGATATTTCAGCGGTCCTGGCAGGATGCGAGCGCATTGCCTATACGCCAATTCCCTTTGCCTACACCCTGATTTTGCATCGTACCGTTTATCTGTTTTGTATCATGCTGCCGTTCGCGCTGGTCGTGGACCTGCATTACATGACGCCTTTTATCTCTGTGCTGATTTCCTACACTTTTATTTCGCTGGATTGTCTGGCGGAAGAACTGGAAGATCCGTTCGGTACTGAAAACAATGATTTACCACTGGATGCCATCTGCAACGCTATTGAAATTGACCTGTTACAGATGAACGATGAAGCCGAAATTCCAGCAAAAATTCTTCCCGATCGTCATTACCAGCTGACGTGATATTTACTCCATACGCCGGGCAACAATAAACAGACGCGGAAATGCCAGCAGTATCTGTCCGTTCTCTTGCAGTGGATACTGCTCTTCCAGCATCTGATGGTAGCGCTTAAGAAAAAGCTGCTGTTCGCTCTCGGTCAGATCCTGTAACCACGGACGTAATCCAGTGGCAGTCACCCAATCGATAATCGCCTGGCGTGACGGCATCTGGTGATAGTAGGTGGTTCGCCAGATATCGACCTCACATCCGGCTTCGCTCAAAATATCGTAGTAAGCATGAACGCCAGCCAACGGCTCACGCCCGCGATCCGGGTAGTTTTGTTCCCAGGCAACTTCGCGCATGAGCACATGGGTCGGCTCCAGCCAGTTATCTGGCATCTGTACTGCCAGCACGCCCTGCGGATTAAGTAAAGAAACCAGATGAGGAAACAATTCGTAGTGGTCGGGCAGCCATTGCAGTGAGGCATTAGCAAAAATCAGATCGAGTGCCTGTACCGGTTGCCAGTTGCGGATGTCTGCTTCCACGAACTGGCAGTCTGGCAAAGCACTGCGCGCTTCAGCAATCATCGCCGGAGACGAGTCGATGCCTGTTATCCTGGCCGCAGGCCAACGTTGTTGTAGAAGGGCGGTGCTGTTACCTGGGCCACAGCCAAGATCGGCAACATATTCGACATTTTCCAGCGGCACTCTGGCAAGCAGCTCCACCGCCGGACGCGATCGTTCAGCGGAAAAGTGCAAATATAAAGAGGGGTTCCAGTCAGACATTTTTTTACTCCCGTCAGCGCGTTACCCCAATTGTAGATAAAATTGATAAATTCGCCTCACGGCATCAAACCATTGAACAGACGTTTTTTACGCGGCCCGGTCATTAAAGATTCCAGTTTCGCGACACAGGTTTTGTAGTGGGGCGTGGTTTTATGGAACGCCACTGCGTCTTCATCTTTATAGGCTTCGTAGATATAAAAGCGCGAATTCACTTCCGGGTCCTGTAAGACATCGAAGCGCAAATTGCCTTCTTCCTGTACAGAGCCCAGGTGGTTCTGGCGAAAAACTTCGATAAACTCGTCAACCTTGTCTTCATGAACGTTAATTTCAACCAGTGTGACGTGCATAATTCTTCTCCTTAGATCCGCAGTTACTGTTTTTCACTCAGATAGAGTTCATATGCTCGATCAGCCGTTTCGTTATGGTGAACCACCGCCTGTACGGCTTTCATCATCGCCACCGGATGGTCAGACTGGAAAATATTACGCCCCATATCCACACCAGAAGCGCCCTGATCGATAGCCTGCCAGCACATTTCCAGCGCCTCGCGCTCCGGTAATTTTTTACCGCCAGCAATAACAATGGGTACCGGACATCCGGCAACAATCCGTTCAAAACCTTTTTCGACATAATAGGTTTTGATAATTTGCGCCCCCATTTCAGCGGCGATTCGAGTCGCGAGCGAGAAATAACGCTGATCGCGCACCATATCTTTGCCCACGCCAGTCACGGCCATGGTCGGCATTCCCACTTTCATTCCGGCATCAACCAGCTGAATAATATTTTTGATCGACTGATGTTCATATTCGCTGCCGATATAAACCTGCGCCGCCACCGCGCAACTGTTCAGGCGCACGGCATCATCCATCGATAACGCCACGGCTTCATTACTTAATTCCGCCAGAATAGAGTTCGCACCTGACGCCCTCAGTACCACCGGCTTATTGGTCGCTGGGGGAACTACGCTGCGCAAAATGCCGCGCGTACACATTAATACATCGGCATGTTCAAACAGCGGGGCGATATTTATATCAATGCGTTCAAGTCCGGTAGTCGGCCCCTGAAAATAACCATGATCAAAGGCCAGCATCACGGTATTACCCGTTTTCGGATTAAATATCCGCGATAAGCGTGACTGCATTCCCCAATCCAGCGCACCGCAACCTTTCAGGGTAAAAGGGATATTTTGTTGCGGTTGATCGGTACGAAAATCTTTACCATCTTTAATATCGTCTAAATCTGCCATAACTTACTCCGGTTAAGTAATGCACATCAGAAATCGTATTTGCCGATATTCTCTTTGTTGAATATCACGCGCTCCGGTAACAGTACGATGCCATTACCATCCGCTTCGTAGTCATAGCCCTGAACGCTATTTGGCGAGACTTCAACCTGACCTACGCCCTGGATATCCAGCTTGTCGCCCGTTTTCATTGATCCTTTTTTCAATAATGCATCCGCGACATACACTGAAATTTTGCCTTGCTGAACCACATCCCACAGGCCAAATTCTTTCACCGTGCCGCGTTCCACATATGGACGCATCACGTTTGGCGTACTGAATCCGACAATCGCTACTTTGTCATTTTTCAAGTTTTCTGCGGCTTGTGCGGCAGCGGGCAGGGCGTTGGCATCGGGGGCGATAATGGCGTCGAGATCGCTATACGCTTTTAATATTCCTTCTGCGGTTTGTAATGATTTAGTGGCATCGTTATAGCCAAACTGCGTAGTGACAATTTCCCAGCCAGGATGCTCTTTGGCGATTTTCGCTTTCGCTTCTTTCACCCACTGGTTTTGGTCCGTAACGGTGGGGCTTGAGTAGAAAAACGCGACTTTGGCTTTGTCTTTATTCACCTGACGCGCCGCCATATCCACCAACATACCTCCCAACTGGGCGGGCGTTCCCTGATTAATGTAGTAAGAGCGGCACTCCGGTTTAGTATCAGAGTCCCAGGTCAGCACTCTCACACCACGTTGCATGGCGCGTTTCAGTGCCGGACACAAGCCATCAGGCGAAACCGCAGAAACGATAATGGCGTTATAACCTTGATTGACGAAGTTATTAATCAACTGTACCTGACCAGAAACACTGGGTTCTGTCGGCCCGTCGTAGGTCACATCAACGCCCAGCTCTTTACCCGCTTGTTGTGCGCCGTTGCCACCGCTGGTAAAAAATCCCACGCCAACCAGTTTGGGAATAAATGCAATACGCTCTGCGGCCTGCACATTCATAGAGATTGCGGCAATGCCAAGAACGCTAAGTAAGGCGATTTTCTTAAAGCGATGAAGTGTCATGAAGATATCCTTTATGGCAATGGGTTATTGGCCCGACGCGCCAGCCACTCTTTAATTTGCTGGCGATGCAGGCTAACGGAACGACCTACGACAACGACGATAAGTAGCGCACCGGAAAGTGCGCTGGACACCTGATTTGGCACTCCTGCCATTTGCAAACCTTGTTGCAAATATCCCACTAATAAAACCGCAATGGCGGTGCCGATAATGGAACCGGAACCACCATAAATATTGGCACCGCCAAGCACCACGGCGGTGATGGCGGGCATCAGAAACGACGCACCGAGATCGGAACGTGCTGAACCAAAATACGATACCAGCAGCACAGCGGCGACCGCAGACGCCAGCCCCGTCATGGCATAGAGCGCACATAAGGTGCGGTTAACTGGAATCGCGCTATAAAGCGCCACGCGCGGGTTTTGCCCAATCAAAAACACATTACGTCCGGCATGGGTTTTATGCAGCCAGAGCCAGAAAACGAGGAGACATATCAGGAAGATAATCAGCGGAACGGGGAGTCCCAGCACATCCAGGTTAGCGAAATCTGTAAACGCCATCGGGAATCCACCAATACCTTCGTACCCCGTCGCTCCGGCCATACCGGAAAGCAGCAGAGCGCTTCCGGCAAACAGATACAGCGTGCCAAGCGTAATCACCAGCGGGTTAACTTTGGTATAGATAATTAATCCGGCGTTGATCAGCCCGCACAATGCGCCGAGCAGTAAGGTCAGGAGTATCGCCAGCGGCATCGGCACACCACTTTGAAACAGTACGCCCAATGCAATGGCGCAGAGGCCGATGGTCGAACCAAACGAAATATCGATCCCGCCACTGACAATCACCATCGTCAGCGGTAGGGCGACAATGCCAATGCAGATAAAGTCACTGGTGCTGAACAGCAACATATTGAGATCTAACATCCGCGGGTTAATTGCACCAAATGCGACAATCTCAATAACGAGCAGTGCGGCAAGAGCCAGTTCCCAACCGTAGCGAATACGCATTATGCGGCCTCCCGTTTTTTACCTGACGAAGCGGGTTTAACGGATGGCGGTGGCGTCATAAAGCGGGCATATTTTTGCCGCCGTAGATTACGTTCCAGCGCACAACGCAGGCGTCCATCAAACACCAGCACCGCCAGCAGCACGAGGCCCGCGATAAAATCGTTCCACCATGCCGGAATGCGCAACAGCACCAGTACGCTATCGATCTGCGTCAGGAACCATGCGCCGAGTACCGCACCGATGATCGCACCGGAACCGCCGAGCAAACTAATGCCGCCCAGCACGCAGGCTGCAATTGCTTTCATCTCCAGCCCGGTACCGGTCTGGTTGGGGATAAAACCAATCTGCGAAGCAAACACAATTCCCGCCAGTGCCGCCATGCAGCCGTTCAACGAAAATGCCACAATGCGAATGGCTTCCGTACGAACGCCCAGTTGACGAGCGCCCTGTAAATTATCGCCCGTGGCATAAAAACTGCGTCCAAACGCCGTCTTCGCCAGCAGCCAGGCCATAAATGCCACCAGAATTATCGTCAACCAACCAATCGCGGAAACGCCAAACAGCAGCGGTGCGGAGAGCTGTTTCAGTTCGACGGGTAACCCTTCAATCCATTTACCGCCAGTCCACAGCAACATGATGCCTCTGTACAACCCTAACGTGCCAAGGGTGGCAACAATGGCAGGAATCTTTAGCCACGCGACCAGGACACCGTTGAAAAATCCCGCGAGCAAACCAAGCAGTAAAGTCGTGACACAGACAACAGGTAGTGAATATCCTGCGTTCAGTAACATCCCCAACAGCACCGCGCACATTCCGGTAATCGAACCCACTGAAACATCAATATTGCGCGTAAGCATTACCAGCGTCGCGCCCATTGCCAGCAGGATCAGGATTTGCGCGCTGCTATAAACCATGGTCAGCGTTTGCACACTTAAATACTGGCGGTCGAGAAAACCGGGTAATACAAACAGCAGCACCACCGCCAGCAGTGCCGTGATTTCACGGTTGTTCTGAATAAACTTCAGCATGACGCCTCCTGACGCTGACTATCGCCGAAGGCAACGCGCATAATAGTCTCGACATTAATATCGCGCCCGGTCAGTGCAGAGTGGGCAATTTCGCCCTGATGCATCACATACACGCGATCTGCCATCAGTTCGATCTCTTCCAGGTCGGAGGAGATAAGCAGCACAGCCACATTCTGTGCGGCGATGCTGCGCAACAGTTGGTAGATATCATTACGCGCCGAGACATCCACGCCGCGCGTCGGCTCATCGACAATCAATACTTGCGGCGAGGCTTCCAGGCATTTGGCAATGAGGATTTTTTGCTGGTTGCCACCGGATAATGTCCGTGCAGCTTGTTCCGGTTGGTTAAATTTAATATTCAGCGCCCGACGATATCGTTCCAGGGTGGCATTATCTTTCGCGGTTTTCGCCCAGAATCCACGAAGGTTATGAGTAAGGGCGCAGACATTCCAGGCCAGCGAAGCATCGAGATTCAGTCCGGATGACTGGCGATCTTCCGGCAGATAAACCAGACCGCGCAGTAAACGTTCTCCAGTGGATAATTTATTGATCTCTTTACCATTCAGCATAATGCGTCCGCCACGCAAAGTACGCAGACCATAGAGCGTCTCGGCCAGTTCTGTGCGTCCGGCCCCCACCAGCCCAGCCAGGCCCAGAATTTCTCCGGCATTGAGCGTCAGGCTGACATTCCTGAAACCTTCGCCGGTCAGATTTTCCAGTGTCAGCACCGGCGTTCCGGCGGCATGTTGTGGGCGGTTACCAGGTAACTCCAGCCATAATTTTTGGCTGGCAGAGAGCGATTTTTCCCGTACCGCTGGGGTGATGGCCTGAATAATGTCGTCGGTAGACAGTTCGCTGGTTTTGCCGCTTAAGGCGATGGTTCCGTCGCGCATCACGCTAATTCGATCGGCAATCTGGCGAATTTCCGGCAGCTTATGCGAGATAAAAACAATACCCACGCCAGTAGCAAGCAGCTCTTGCAAGCGACTAAACAAGCGTTCGGTTTCCGCAGGGGTAAGCGAGGCGGTAGGTTCATCGAGGATCAGAATCCGCGAGTCGCGCATCAGCCCGCGGAGGATTTCCACCATTTGGCGATCGGCGACATCCAGCGATCCTGCCAGACTATGCAGATCAAACTGGCAGCCCAGCGCCGCCAGCAAGTTCTTCATTTTCTGCATGGAGAGCTGTTTTTTTGCCAGCCCAAACAGGATGTTTTCTTTTATCGACAGGCTTGGGAAAAGCAGCGGTTCCTGGGGAACGAGATAAATACCCAGCTGATGAGCATGAACTGGCGTTAATCTGACGTAGTTGTTGCCCTCAATCTCCAGCGTACCGCTATCAGCAGGGGTAATACCGGCAATAATCTTCATTAACGTCGATTTACCGGCACCATTGCCGCCGAGCAGGGCGTGGACCTCCCCCTGATGCAACGTAAAATCGATGCCTTTCAGGACATTGACCCCTGAATACTGTTTATAAACCGAGCGGGCGCAAAGTAGCGGTAACGCGCGGGTATCACTCGTTTGCATATTTCCCCCGTTCAGTTTTGCAGGTGAGTTTTGAACAAATGTATTTCTGCTTTTAATTTGTTCATAACCTTAGGTGGACATTGCACATATTTCCGACGAATAGATCACAATTTATGCTATTTTGATTTTCACGGTTGCGTTTGTTCATGCTCGTAGAGTCAAACTGTGGTTGCCATCACAGATATAAATGAGCAAGAACTGAACAATTGCATTAAAGATTTAAATATGTTCAAAGTGAAGAATGAATTATGACAATCAACGATTCGGCAATTTCAGAACAGGGAATGTGTGAAGAAGAACAGGTCGCGCGGATCGCGTGGTTTTACTATCACGACGGGCTGACCCAGAGCGAGATCAGCGATCGTCTCGGCCTGACACGTTTGAAAGTGTCGCGATTGCTGGAGAAAGGGCATCAGTCCGGCATTATTCGCGTACAGATTAATTCTCGCTTTGAAGGCTGTCTGGAATATGAAACTCAATTACGTCGTCAGTTTTCGCTGCAACATGTCCGGGTGATCCCTGGGCTTGCGGATGCTGATGTCGGTGGGCGACTGGGGATAGGCGCGGCGCATATGTTGATGAGTTTACTTCAACCACAACAGATGCTGGCGATTGGTTTTGGCGAGGCAACCATGAATACGCTGCAACGCTTAAGTGGTTTTATTTCGTCACAGCAAATTCGCCTGGTCACGCTCTCCGGTGGCGTCGGTTCTTATATGACGGGAATCGGGCAGCTTAACGCGGCGTGCAGTGTGAATATTATTCCGGCTCCGTTGCGGGCATCCTCCGCTGACATTGCCCGTACGCTAAAAAATGAAAATTGCGTCAAAGATGTTCTGTTAGCCGCGCAAGCAGCGGATGTGGCGATTGTCGGCATTGGGGCCGTGAGTCAACAAGACGACGCGACGATCATTCGCTCCGGTTATATCAGCCAGGGCGAACAGTTAATGATTGGCCGAAAAGGGGCGGTTGGCGACATTTTAGGCTACTTTTTTGATGCAAAAGGTGACGTTGTCACGGATATCAAAATACATAACGAACTGATTGGCTTACCTTTAAGCGCGCTGAAGACCATACCCGTCCGGGTTGGCGTGGCAGGGGGAGAAAATAAAGCCGAAGCAATTGCCGCTGCAATGAAAGGCGGTTATATCAACGCACTGGTTACCGATCAGGACACAGCAGCGGCGATTTTACGTAGTTAAATTTGCATGACCTTATTACCGGGAATGATGGAGAACGTATAGAGGAACAGACAGAACGCATAAGCCGAGGATAATCTAATGGCTCGACTCTTTACCCCTTCAGAATCAAAGTACTACCTGATGGCGCTGGATGCAGGCACCGGAAGTATTCGGGCTGTGATATTCGACCTGGAAGGCAATCAAATAGCAGTGGGACAGGCGGAGTGGCGGCATCTGGCAGTACCGGACGTTCCTGGTTCTATGGAATTTGATCTCAACAAAAACTGGCAACTGGCGTGTGAGTGTATGCGCCAGGCGTTGCACAACGCCGGCATAGCCCCGGAGTATATCGCTGCCGTTTCGGCATGTTCGATGCGTGAAGGCATTGTTTTATATAACAATGAAGGAACACCGATCTGGGCCTGCGCCAATGTGGATGCCAGAGCGGCGCGCGAAGTTAGCGAACTTAAAGAACTGCACAACAATACCTTTGAAAACGAAGTTTATCGCGCGACCGGACAAACACTGGCTTTAAGTGCCATCCCCAGATTACTTTGGCTGGCGCACCATCGTTCCGATATTTACCGTCAGGCATCAACCATCACCATGATCAGCGACTGGCTGGCCTATATGCTCAGCGGCGAACTGGCGGTGGATCCCTCTAACGCTGGCACCACGGGACTTCTTGATCTAACCACCCGTGACTGGAAACCTGCATTGCTGGATATGGCTGGCCTACGTGCCGATATTCTTTCTCCTGTCAAAGAAACCGGCACATTGCTGGGCGTGGTAAGTTCACAAGCGGCGGAACTCTGCGGTCTGAAGGCGGGCACTCCGGTGGTCGTTGGAGGAGGCGACGTGCAGCTTGGTTGCCTTGGGTTAGGCGTTGTGCGTCCGGCACAAACCGCGGTTCTTGGCGGCACATTCTGGCAGCAAGTTGTAAATTTAGCCGCGCCGGTGACAGACCCAGAAATGAACGTGCGCGTTAATCCTCATGTTATTCCTGGCATGGTACAAGCTGAATCTATAAGCTTTTTTACCGGACTCACCATGCGCTGGTTCCGCGATGCTTTCTGTGCCGAAGAAAAACTGATTGCCGAACGTTTAGGCATCGACACCTATACGCTGCTGGAAGAGATGGCCAGTCGGGTGCCGCCTGGGTCGTGGGGCGTAATGCCGATCTTCTCCGACAGAATGCGCTTTAAAACCTGGTATCACGCTGCGCCTTCCTTTATTAACTTGTCCATTGACCCGGATAAATGTAACAAAGCGACATTGTTCCGTGCGCTGGAAGAAAATGCGGCGATTGTATCAGCGTGTAACTTGCAGCAAATTGCTGATTTCTCGAATATTCATCCTTCATCGTTAGTCTTTGCAGGCGGAGGTTCAAAAGGGAAATTATGGAGTCAAATTCTCGCTGATGTCTCGGGATTACCCGTCAATATTCCGGTGGTCAAAGAAGCCACTGCATTAGGATGTGCCATTGCAGCTGGCGTCGGTGCCGGAATTTTTTCATCAATGGCAGAAACCGGAGAACGCCTGGTTCGCTGGGAACGGACGCACACACCAGACCCGGAAAAGCATGAACTTTATCAGGATTCACGCGATAAGTGGCAGGCAGTTTATCAGGATCAGCTGGGGCTGGTTGATCATGGACTGACGACGTCGTTATGGAAAGCGCCTGGGTTATAGTTTCATTGACAGCCACATCATGATGACCGTGGCTGTTAGTTTTTGAGTATAGTTATTCTTATTTCCCTTCTTTTAGAGCTGGCTTGTTAAAAGCCAGCTTGCAGATTCATCGTTCCATCACCAGTACTATATTCAAGGGAAAATTGCTATTTTTCTTAAAGCATTAAGCACAACCCTTATTTTATAGCGAATATTCCTAAAGACACTAATGGATGCAAAAGGGGTTTAATAAACTTCGATTTTTAGCAATTAGTGCTATTCTTTGTTAAATATGATGATGATAATTTTCCTATTGAAAGAAACAGTTTTCTTATTAAGCAACAATAACTCATAGTTCATATTTAAATAAAATAAGAACTATGCAATTTTTAATCTATCAATTCGAAAGCATTAGCAAATTAGCCAAATTGACACCTTCCCACCTCCAACTAACACTCAATACAGACCTCTGACAATTTAATAAGTTTCATTTTTAATGTCTGACGACTCATCTCTTTCGTGGCTGTATTGTTTGTATATGGAGCGTTTATATGAATAGAATCTATCGCGTGATATGGAATTGCACTCTACAGGTATTTCAGGCCTGCTCGGAATTAACTCGCAGGGCAGGTAAAACATCGACGGTTAATTTGCGTAAATCCTCTGGACTGACAACGAAATTCAGTAGATTGACGCTGGGTGTTTTGCTGGCACTAAGCGGTTCAGCGTCTGGTGCAAGTCTGGAAGTTGATAATGATCAGATTACCAATATTGATACTGATGTTGCTTATGATGCCTACCTGGTTGGCTGGTATGGCACTGGAGTGCTTAATATTTTGGCTGGCGGTAATGCCTCCTTAACCACTATTACTACCAGCGTCATTGGCGCTAATGAGGACTCAGAGGGCACCGTTAATGTTTTGGGTGGCACCTGGCGATTGTATGATAGCGGAAATAATGCAAGGCCTTTAAATGTGGGTCAATCCGGAACGGGGACGCTGAATATTAAACAGAAGGGTCACGTCGATGGAGGCTATTTAAGATTAGGTTCTTCGACAGGAGGCGTCGGGACGGTCAATGTTGAGGGAGAGGACTCTGTTCTGACGACCGAATTATTCGAAATAGGTAGCTATGGCACAGGTTCATTAAATATTACGGATAAGGGTTACGTCACGAGTTCAATCGTCGCCATTTTAGGCTATCAGGCGGGCAGTAATGGCCAGGTTGTCGTTGAAAAGGGTGGCGAGTGGCTAATAAAAAATAATAATTCCTCAATTGAATTTCAAATTGGTAATCAAGGAACTGGGGAGGCGACTATTCGCGAGGGGGGGCTGGTTACGGCTGAAAATACGATTATCGGTGGCAATGCCACCGGTATCGGAACCCTGAATGTGCAGGATCAAGACTCTGTCATCACGGTACGCAGACTCTATAATGGATATTTCGGTAATGGCACAGTCAATATTTCCAATAATGGACTGATTAATAACAAAGAATATTCATTGGTGGGCGTTCAGGACGGTTCCCACGGTGTCGTCAACGTGACCGATAAAGGGCATTGGAATTTCCTCGGAACGGGCGAAGCTTTCCGCTATATCTATATCGGTGATGCTGGCGACGGTGAACTTAATGTCTCGAGTGAAGGCAAAGTAGATTCGGGAATTATCACTGCGGGGATGAAAGAAACAGGCACAGGCAACATTACTGTTAAGGATAAGAACTCCGTTATCACTAATCTCGGAACTAATCTTGGTTATGACGGCCACGGCGAAATGAATATCAGTAATCAGGGGCTTGTTGTCAGCAACGGAGGAAGTTCACTCGGTTATGGAGAAACCGGCGTCGGGAATGTCAGCATCACCACGGGGGGAATGTGGGAGGTCAATAAGAATGTCTATACCACCATTGGTGTTGCGGGCGTCGGAAACCTCAATATTAGCGATGGCGGTAAGTTCGTATCGCAAAATATTACTTTTTTGGGCGATAAAGCAAGCGGTATCGGCACACTGAACCTGATGGATGCGACATCATCGTTCGATACTGTGGGTATCAATGTCGGTAATTTTGGTAGCGGTATCGTAAATGTCAGTAATGGTGCCACCCTTAATTCAACGGGCTATGGATTTATCGGAGGAAATGCCTCCGGTAAGGGGATAGTTAATATTTCAACGGACAGTCTCTGGAATTTAAAGACATCATCTACTAACGCACAATTGCTACAGATCGGTGTATTAGGCACGGGTGAACTGAATATTACCACCGGAGGTATAGTTAAAGCGCGTGATACACAGATAGCTCTCAATGACAAAAGTAAGGGCGACGTGAGGGTGGATGGGCAGAACTCTCTTCTTGAAACATTCAATATGTACGTAGGGACATCTGGTACGGGTACGTTAACCCTGACGAATAACGGTACGCTGAATGTCGAAGGTGGAGAAGTTTACTTAGGTGTTTTTGAGCCTGCTGTAGGAACGCTAAACATTGGTGCTGCTCACGGTGAGGCGGCGGCAGATGCCGGATTTATCACCAATGCGACGAAAGTGGAGTTTGGTCTTGGCGAAGGCGTTTTTGTCTTTAATCATACCAATAACAGTGATGCCGGCTACCAGGTCGATATGCTGATTACAGGTGACGATAAAGACGGAAAAGTGATCCATGATGCAGGCCATACGGTGTTCAATGCAGGGAATACTTATAGCGGTAAAACGCTGGTCAATGACGGCCTCCTGACCATTGCGTCTCATACGGCAGATGGGGTAACGGGCATGGGGTCGAGTGAAGTAACCATTGCAAACCCCGGTACGCTCGACATTCTCGCATCAACGAACAGTGCAGGAGATTACACGCTGACCAATGCGCTCAAAGGCGATGGCTTGATGCGAGTGCAGCTGTCATCCTCCGACAAGATGTTTGGCTTTACCCATGCAACAGGGACTGAATTCGCCGGTGTTGCCCAACTGAAAGACAGTACCTTCACTCTGGAACGCGACAACACCGCTGCGCTTACTCACGCGATGTTGCAGTCTGACAGTGAAAATACCACATCGGTAAAAGTTGGAGAGCAATCCATTGGTGGACTGGCCATGAATGGAGGTACCATCATTTTCGATACGGATATTCCTGCTGCGACGCTCGCGGAGGGATATATCAGCGTCGATACGCTGGTTGTCGGCGCGGGTGACTACACCTGGAAAGGCCGTAACTATCAGGTAAACGGGACGGGCGACGTGCTTATCGACGTGCCTAAACCGTGGAATGATCCCATGGCGAATAACCCTCTGACGACGCTCAATTTGCTGGAACACGACGATAGCCATGTCGGCGTTCAACTGGTGAAGGCGCAAACGGTTATTGGGTCGGGTGGCTCATTAACGTTACGTGATTTACAGGGCGACGAGGTGGAAGCGGACAAAACGTTACACATTGCGCAAAACGGAACGGTGGTCGCCGAGGGTGATTATGGATTCCGCCTCACGACCGCACCAGGTAATGGTTTGTACGTTAACTATGGGCTGAAAGCGCTGAACATCCATGGTGGGCAAAAGCTGACGTTAGCCGAACATGGCGGAGCCTATGGCGCAACGGCCGATATGTCGGCAAAAATCGGTGGTGAAGGGGATCTGGCAATCAATACGGTGCGACAGGTTTCGCTTTCCAACGGTCAGAACGACTATCAGGGGGCAACCTACGTTCAGATGGGGACATTACGTACCGATGCGGATGGTGCACTTGGCAACACCCGGGAACTGAACATCAGCAACGCGGCCATCGTCGATCTTAATGGATCGACGCAGACGGTAGAGACATTCACCGGGCAGATGGGTTCGACTGTTTTGTTCAAAGAGGGGGCGCTGACGGTAAATAAAGGTGGGATCAGTCAGGGTGAACTGACAGGTGGCGGAAACCTGAATGTTACAGGGGGAACGCTGGCTATCGAGGGGCTTAATGCACGCTACAATGCGTTAACCAGCATTAGCCCAAATGCGGAAGTCAGCCTCGATAATACTCAGGGGTTAGGCAGAGGAAATATTGCCAATGACGGTCTGTTAACGCTAAAAAACGTGACTGGCGAACTGCGTAATAGCATAAGCGGGAAGGGTATCGTGAGCGCAACCGCCAGGACAGATGTAGAGTTGGATGGCGATAATAGCCGCTTTGTGGGGCAATTCAACATTGATACAGGCAGCGCGCTCAGCGTCAACGAGCAGAAAAACCTGGGTGATGCTTCCGTTATCAATAATGGCCTGCTCACCATCTCCACTGAGCGTAGCTGGGCGATGACGCACAGTATCAGCGGTAGCGGTGATGTGACAAAACTGGGTACCGGGATCCTGACTCTTAACAACGATTCCGCGGCGTATCAGGGTACGACGGATATCGTGGGGGGGGAAATTGCTTTCGGTTCCGACTCTGCCATTAATATGGCAAGTCAACACATTAATATCCATAACAGCGGTGTGATGTCGGGAAATGTCACCACTGCAGGTGATATGAACGTTATGCCTGGGGGGGCACTGCGTGTCGCTAAAACCACTATCGGCGGCAACCTGGAGAATGGCGGCACGGTTCAAATGAATAGCGAAGGGGGGAAACCGGGGAATGTACTGACCGTTAACGGCAACTATACCGGAAACAATGGCCTGATGACGTTCAACGCGACGCTGGGCGGCGATAATTCGCCCACCGATAAGATGAACGTGAAAGGCGATACCCAAGGGAACACTCGCGTTCGGGTTGATAACATTGGCGGCGTCGGTGCACAAACGGTCAACGGTATTGAACTCATTGAGGTTGGCGGTAATTCTGCAGGTAACTTCGCGCTGACCACCGGAACTGTCGAAGCTGGGGCTTACGTCTACACGCTGGCTAAAGGGAAGGGGAATGACGAGAAAAACTGGTATCTGACCAGTAAATGGGACGGCGTAACGCCAGCGGATACACCCGATCCCATCAATAATCCCCCTGTTGTGGATCCGGAAGGCCCATCAGTTTATCGCCCGGAGGCCGGAAGCTATATCAGCAACATTGCCGCAGCCAACTCGCTGTTTAGCCATCGTTTACACGACCGTCTGGGTGAGCCGCAGTATACAGATTCACTGCATTCTCAGGGGTCGGCAAGCAGTATGTGGATGCGTCATGTCGGAGGGCACGAACGTTCAAGGGCCGGTGACGGTCAGCTAAATACTCAGGCTAACCGCTATGTATTGCAGCTAGGCGGCGATTTGGCGCAGTGGAGTAGCAACGCGCAGGATCGCTGGCATCTTGGCGTGATGGCAGGCTACGCCAATCAGCACAGTAATACTCAGAGTAATCGTGTGGGTTATAAATCGGATGGGCGCATCAGCGGTTACAGCGCTGGGCTGTACGCGACCTGGTATCAGAACGATGCGAATAAGACCGGCGCTTATGTTGACAGCTGGGCGCTGTATAACTGGTTTGATAACAGCGTCAGTTCCGATAACCGTTCTGCTGACGACTATGATTCTCGCGGTGTGACGGCCTCTGTTGAGGGTGGGTATACCTTTGAAGCGGGAACATTTAGCGGCAGCGAAGGGACGCTGAATACCTGGTACGTCCAGCCACAGGCGCAAATCACCTGGATAGGTGTGAAAGATTCCGACCATACCCGGAAAGACGGAACGCGCATTGAAACGGAAGGCGACGGAAATGTGCAAACGCGACTTGGGGTGAAAACCTACCTGAACAGCCATCACCAGCGTGACGATGGTAAACAGCGTGAGTTCCAGCCTTACATTGAAGCGAACTGGATCAACAATAGCAAAGTCTACGCCGTGAAGATGAATGGTCAAACCGTAGGCCGTGAAGGTGCGCGTAATCTCGGTGAAGTACGTACCGGGGTTGAGGCGAAAGTAAATAACAACCTTAGCCTGTGGGGGAATGTCGGTGTGCAACTAGGTGATAAAGGCTATAGCGATACTCAGGGCATGCTGGGAGTGAAATATAGCTGGTAAACCGTATAAGCCGCATGTCGAGATGGCATGCGGCTTAATATTGCCGACTTCAAACGGCGCATCAACGCCTTATTTAAATCCTCCTTTTTATCCGCGATCGCGGATATCGCAGCGTTTATCCCGTAGAGCGGATAAGATGTGTTTCCAGATTGACTTATCCTCACTAAAGGATAAAACTTATAATATCCCCTTAAGCGGATAAACTTGCTGTGGACGTATGACATGATGAGCTTTCAGAAGATCTATAGCCCAACGCAATTGGCGAATGCAATGAAACTGGTTCGCCAGCAAAATGGCTGGACGCAGAGCGAGCTGGCGAAAAAAATTGGTATTAAGCAGGCGACGATTTCCAATTTCGAAAACAACCCTGACAATACCACGCTCACGACATTTTTTAAGATTTTACAGTCGCTTGAACTCTCAATGACGCTATGCGACGCGAAAAATGCCTCGCCAGAATCAACAGAACAGCAAAATCTGGAGTGGTAATGCCTAAACTTGTCACTTGGATGAACAACCAGCGGGTAGGCGAGTTAACGAAGTTAGCCAACGGCGCGCACACCTTTAAGTATGCACCGGAGTGGTTAGCAAGCCGTTATGCCAGACCGTTGTCACTTTCGCTGCCATTGCAGAGGGGGAATATCACCTCTGATGCCGTATTTAACTTCTTCGATAACCTGTTACCCGATAGCCCGATTGTACGTGACCGGATCGTTAAACGTTATCATGCCAAATCCAGACAACCGTTTGATTTATTGTCAGAAATAGGGCGAGACAGCGTTGGTGCCGTGACGTTAATACCCGAAGACGAAACCGTAACGCATCCGATAATGGCATGGGAAAAGCTTACTGAAGCCAGACTTGAAGAAGTATTAACGGCTTATAAAGCAGATATCCCGCTAGGCATGATTAGAGAAGAAAATGACTTTCGCATCTCGGTTGCTGGCGCACAGGAGAAGACAGCACTGCTCAGAATAGGCAATGACTGGTGCATTCCGAAAGGAATAACGCCGACGACGCACATCATTAAATTACCGATTGGCGAAATCAGGCAGCCCAATGCGACGCTCGATCTCAGCCAAAGCGTTGATAATGAGTATTACTGTCTGCTGCTGGCGAAAGAACTTGGGTTGAATGTTCCGGACGCAGAAATCATTAAAGCGGGAAATGTGCGCGCGTTAGCGGTCGAACGTTTTGACAGGCGTTGGAATGCTGAGCGAACGGTTTTACTTCGCTTGCCACAGGAGGATATGTGTCAGACATTCGGTTTACCTTCATCGGTGAAATATGAATCAGATGGAGGCCCAGGCATCGCGCGGATCATGGCTTTTTTGATGGGGTCCAGCGAGGCGCTGAAAGATCGCTATGATTTTATGAAATTCCAGGTCTTCCAGTGGTTGATTGGCGCAACGGACGGTCATGCAAAAAACTTCTCCGTATTTATTCAGGCTGGCGGCAGTTATCGACTCACGCCATTTTACGACATCATTTCAGCATTTCCGGTCCTTGGCGGTACGGGAATACACATCAGCGATCTCAAACTGGCAATGGGGCTTAACGCATCCAAAGGCAAAAAAACGGCAATCGATAAAATTTATCCGCGACATTTTTTGGCGACAGCAAAGGTGCTGAGATTCCCGGAAGTGCAGATGCATGAAATCCTGAGTGACTTTGCCAGAATGATTCCAGCAGCACTGGATAACGTGAAGACTTCATTACCGACAGATTTTCCGGAGAACGTGGTGACGGCAGTTGAAAGCAATGTGTTGAGGTTGCATGGACGGTTAAGCCGAGAATACGGTAGTAAGTGAGATATGGGGTTTGGTCATTGTTAATGAGCATGACAATCATGACCGCCAACGACTGGATTCTTCCTTGGTTTATATTGGTGCGCATAATGTATATTATGTTAAATTTAGTCCGCCGTTCATTTAGTTCATAACCAGCCACAGACTACGATCAATCATACACTTACCTATCCCTCTATCTTCTTCTTGCATGACGTTATGTTTGTCGGTTACTTTGTTCATACCCACACCATTTACGATGGTTAAATGCCGCGTGTTCATACTCACACAACTCAATATCAACCAACGGCAGCGTTTATGGGCACTGATGGATACTCACACGCGCCAGCCGCTTTTATATCCGTTAATATATCTTATAGACCATCTTGCTTTGCGTTCATCAGCCACGCAATCCTCTTCACTTCAAGCGCTCAAGTTTTTCTATGAATTCTGGCACCAGAAACATGGCGTGACTTTTTGCTTCAGTTTCTATTCCTCGAACCACAATCCATTGATTGCCATTGATGAACTTACAGCCTTTTTTCATTATCTGGAAAATACGCATTTATATGTACCAGCGTTAACCATAAGGTCTACGACGCAGACCACGCCTCAACGTCGTACAAATATCAGGCATGTACATTCGGTTATTCGTTTTATCAGATATTTGATTAACACGTATATCTCGCCGAGATATATAGATGGCTCACCTAAAGAGCTCACACGACTTGCCACGCAGTTAACGGGACGGTTATCGATACATAAAGCAGAATTCCGTACTCTTACCCATTCTCGTCAGATGAACAATGGCACGACCCATAAGCGCTTTCGAAGTCTGACTGCTGAGATGGTCATGGCTTTTTACCAAATCATTACACCCGGTTCAATTTCAAAGAAAAACCCACTTAATCCCTTCCCCGCTGGTGAAATCCAGCTACGTAATTTTCTGATTTGCAGATTGCTTTTAAATTACGGATTGCGTGTCAGTGAATTACTGCTTTTGGAGTGTCATTCGATCAAACCAAATCTCCGAGGGGATTAGTTCAGCCTGATTGTGACCACAGTAGATGACGACGTTTCGGATCAGCGAAAAAGATTGCCTTCATTAAAAAATGTCTATGCAAACCGGGTGCTGGCATTAGATAAACTGGACTTTCATTTTCTAAATATATATATCAATAAAATTCGCCCTCAAGCCTCCCATAGTTTTCTGTTCACTTCCACCCAAAAACCACACCCGCCACTGTCATACCATGCAGTTTATGATATCTTTACCCGGATTGATGACATTATGAGTGTGCGGTATCCTGAATATAAAACAGATGAATATTATGATGCCATTGAAAGCATCTCGCCTCATATAACCCGGCATACCTGGGCTTATTTGACACTTCAACGCATTTATCGTGAAAAACTTCAAAAAACTAAGGCCGACTCACTCCAGGCTGTCATGGATTTTTCTATCGTTGGATTAATGGATGAAGCCAAGGATGAATTACGACTGCTTGGCGGCTGGAGTCACAATAGCCATATGCCTGATGTTTATGCCAAAAGATTTCTATCACAGCAGGCTAATACGGCCAATCTTCACCGAATCGCTATGGATAACGAGGCCCTGAGAGCAACCTTTTCTCATGTATGTGACGAATGGAGTGCATATGAGTCGAATCAATAAACAGTTAAATGAGTCGAATAGTACCATTTATACACCTGCATTTGTTGAAAGTATTTCAAAAGTTGATATACCTGCTGGCATTTATCTCAAGTCGGCAGATTATTTCGATGATAAATATATTAATTCAACAAGTGACAGTTGGGTATTCGATTATTCAGGCAGCCGCTGCTATGCCCACTTCCGACGGGATAAAATCAGCAACCAATTAACCAAATATATTTGCTTCCGTTATGCATCTGCCAAGTGTCCGGCCCAGATTCCTGGTGTACTCCATGCCTGGTCTTTGGCAACTGATCATTGCATAACCCAATCTGCTTTCACGTTTACGGTGTTGAAAGATTACCTTGAAACTCAGGAAATTGATCCTCGATATTTCTACTACATCATTTTCGGCCTAAAAATCCTCTGTGCCGAAGCATTCCCCGGTTTCACCCTCGACGATTACGAAGACCTCGAATTTATCCCTCGCCCGCATTCCCACGACTGGGACATCTATCAGGAAATCGACCATGTTCTGGATCCGCTCGAAAAAAGCATGATCAGTCAAGGCTTGTTTGAAATGGCTACGTCGATTCGCTATGGCGAAAACTACAGTTTGAACACCATTCGAGATGCAGCAATTCTGGGACTGACTTATGTCACCGGAGCCCGCCCGGCACAACTGGCCAAGCTGGCAACAAAAGATTTGCGCATTGATACCCGAAACCCCGAAACCGGGTTAATACGCTATAGCTTACTTCTGCCCTACGCCAAACAGCGGCGCGTAACGACTGAACGTCTGTTTTTGGCGATTCCAGCGGAAATCGGCGCGTTGATTAGGCACTATATCGAGCGAGCGCAACTAAAACCTGATGGCAAGTTATTTGAATTTAGTCACTCTGCACCATTTTATGTGTCCAAGGCGATTAGCAAGGCCATCCTCAGATTCAGTCCTCCAGATTATCAGGCTGCTGTAGCGCGTGGCGAAGCGGCTTTGCCAACCATTACGCCGACCGACTTGCGCCACAACGTGGGCCATTCACTGGCTATGCAAGGGGGCAGCGCCGAAGAAATTGCGCATATTCTGGGACATACCTCACTTACTGTTGCCAAGTATTACATCCTGGCGACGCCTGCGCTGGCACTGATTCGAGCCAAAGCATTGGGTACCAATCCGGTATGGCAAAACATGGTAGCTATGATGTTGACAGGTGAACTGACCTCTTCAACGGAATGGCAAGGCCAGCGCGTGGTCGGCATAGTCGGTGATCAGTTGCATGATGGGATTGGCGGTTGCTCCAGAGATGATGGCGAATGTCCGTTCTGTGAAGTACGCTGCTGCTACGGTTGCCTGTATTACCGCCCCTTTACTGATGGTGACCACCAGGCGGTGCTGGAGAGTGTAGTTAAAGAAGTCGATGAATTGATTTCCATTTCAGACAGTGTTGGCAACGCCCGCAATCCACTTATTTCCATCCATGAAACCACACAATTTGAAATTCAATCCGTGATTGCCCGTTGCCGTTTTCATCAAGAAAAAGGCGGTGTGCGATGAAAAAACATTTTGCGCAGTTTCACGCCTTTATCACCGAGCAGCAAAGCTGGTTTGAACAGCATCTGGCGGCAGACTTCGATCAGTCATGGGATGACCCTGTTTGGGTCTGCGGCAGCAATGGTAGTGGCTGGTTACGTGGTAATGGCAAAAATAAATTACGCTTTGATGAAATCAGCCGTACCAAAGGTATTGAGGGGCGTCATGCCGTGGAAGAAGACTATGCCCGGTTTATGAAAGCCCTGCTGGTACTGGTGTATCGGAGGAGAAATCGAAGTATATCCCCAGCGGTGGCAGTGGCAACACTGATGATTTTGAAGCGCTGGTACCACTCACTATTTGAGTTGACCGGGCAAACCCACCCAGTGTATCTAACCACAGGGGTAATTCAACGGTCGATGGATAACCTCAGCACAGCTTCATCTCTAGGGGATCCCAATACCGCCAATTACAAAGGACGTTGTGTCAGTCTGCAAAAACTGGTTAATCACCAGTCATTCACACTGGTGACATTGCAATATGTGTCCGATGGGCAATATACCAATCAAACCAACCTCACCCGCAAAGCCCGGGAAACCATGGCGCTGAAACAGCAGTACACGCTGGCTGATACCACTACCGATGGTGAAGATGCGTTGATTACCATTCGTGGTTTTCTGAACATAGTTGCATTAATCCAGCGGGTGGAAAGTGATGCTGAGAAAATTGCGTTAAATTGCCTGTTGTTATTGGTTATCACCGGCTTTCGCTCCATTGAAGCGTTTAATCTCAGACAGGATGCGCTGTTTAAACGCCAGATTGATGATCCGGCAATCCGCAAGCGGTTTCAGGACAAGGGATTACCCGATTATTTCCTTGGTATCCGTTATGTTGGTGTCAAAGGTGCAGGGGAGCGAACGCATTGGGTAGAACCGCTGGCAGCACCTCTGGTCGAGAGTATATTCAGTTCCGTTAAAATATTGACCGCACCAATACGCAGTCATCTGACCTATCTACGGGCGAAATCTTTTACTGATTACCTGCCACAGGCCATCAGCGCCCTGCCCGGTGAACGAGTCGAACTGGATGATGTGGTGACGTACATCACACAAACTACCTCAAGCTTTCGTGGCCGGGCAGGACAACGAGACAAAACATCCAAAGCCCTCAGCAAACGAGGTGTGCTGCCCGTTCAAGAAATGCCAGGGCCAAAAAACAGCAAATCTATCTATTATTCCAAGACTGACCTTAATCATTACATCAAGACCGAATTTGGCCTGACGAATGCCAACGAACCCTGTACGCACGCCTGGATGGAAAATGGCAAACGCTACGAAGTTAACTACGAAGACCTGTTATTTCTACATGAGAAGGGTTCGCTGGCATTAAAGCGCACACTGGCTTTGCTGGCTATACCGATACCCTTCACTAACACACTTATGAATAAATTTTTAGGCAATGTTGAGCCTGATGGATCAGTATTCAGCAAATATCAATTACTGGAAGAGAATGGTACCCCCACCCGGATGCGTACCCACATTCCCCGGCACAACATCAATACCTTTCTTGCCATTGCGGATATCGCTGACCACTTACAGGCAATGCTGATGGGGAGAGTGGACATCACGCAGAATCAGCACTATCAGCATCTGGCGCTTGCAGAACGGCGAAAAGCAGCCTCGTTGGTGCCCTTGCAGCCGATATCGACAGCACTAACTGCCGCGCCCTCTTCGTCCTCCGTTGCTACGCCACTGGAAATCGTCAAACGGACCGGCCAACTGGCGGTCACGGAACACATGACTTTGGACAATACCATCAAAGCCAACCTGCATACTTTTGACGATCGGGATGATGTAGCTAGGTTTGTCGAGGCGTCATTTGCTGACGGCCTCTTTGAAGATGTTGCTGCCGCCTTTGAAGAAATCCGCGACGCAGAAGGACCAGAGCAAGCCTCTGCCATGGTGGCAAGACATGCCGTGATGTATCCGCTGAAATTTGGCTCCTGTATGCGGGAAGTTAACCTCTGGGGATGTCCTTATCGACTGAAATGCCAGAGTGCTGCCTTTTGTGAACATTTCACGCTGACAGGCCGGATAGATGAGCTACCCAATCTGATTGCCAAAAAACAGGCGTTACAGCAAGCACATTCGAAGTTGACCCAACTTACACAACATCAGCCTGACTACCAGACCAGACTGGCCGACATCGAACGACGGTTACAGCAACTCGAGGCAATACAAGCACAATGGCAGCGTCGTGCCAAGACTCAACAACTGGTTGCTGCGGAGAGTATGTTGTCTGGTGGAGTAATCACCGAGGGCAAAGTCCGTACACTGGCCCAGCTTTTTGCACTTGAATACCAACAATTGATGCAGGAGAACGACTGATGCGCGGCAAGGAACTGGACACACTGATCGAGCACGAATTACAACTGATGCTGGTTGAAGGCTTTGACAAGTCCCCTATTTCCGCCAAGGCCCTGCATATTCGGCTCAAGGCAAAAGGTATCGTTAACGGTGGTTTAAGTACGCTGAGCAGCCTTGAGCGAAAACGCCTAATTGCTGCCTATGTTGATCAGCAACTTGGCCCATTGAATCTACGCCCAAAAGAAAAACAGCAATACGTCAACCGCAAAACCCGTCAGGCCTTGCTGGCCAGAAACCAGCAGTTGCAGGCGGAAGTCAGTGAGCTGCGAGACCAACTGGCGCAGAATACCCTGTCGTTGATAGAAATTGTCAAAGCGGTAAAAATCAATACGGTTATTCCGGTGGAAAGTCTGTTGGCCAAACATGTAATTCGGGAGTTACACAAGTCGTCATAATGCTGGTTGTAATTTTTCGACAAAGGGCATGGACGATTTCTTTCCGTCATTCTGTATATTGCTTACCTTCCCAAATTTCTCCAACCGTTAGTTGGAGAAATTAGATGGGTCGTAAATCATGAATAAACGCCTTGCTCTATTCGAAAAATGAGCATGGCAACTTTCAACGCCCCCTCTTCTGAGTCCATTATCTCAGAGGGCGTTTTCCACTGTAATGCTCTGTTTGGTTCATTGCACCAGTTTAATGCTGCACTTTCGTTACCTTCAAAAAGATCAATAGCCTTTTGTATAACATCATTTTTTGTCAGCATGTTTTACACCTGAACACGTTTTGAGTGCTTCGATAAGGCTACTTCGCTCTTCCTCTGTCATCCGGGATATGAGTAATGCAAGTTCTGCTGTTGTCTGATCATCACAAAAAAAGTAGTTCAACGGCACGTTTAACTCTGCCGCCATCCTTCGAAGTGTATCAATATCGGGGACATGGCGTCCTTTCTCATAATGATTCATACGACTGCTAGCCGATGCGGGATCAAAGCCAACAAGGAGACCCAGAGAGCGCTGTGATAAACCCGCCCTGCATCTCGCTTCCTTAAGTCGTTCTGGTATCGGATTTTTTTCAGACACTGATTCATCTTCATTGGCCTCGGATGCTTAGATTGTCTAAGTATCTGTCATTGTTGTATACTTAGCAATCCTAAGTCAACAGCCTTGTTCTAGTCATATGAATAGTCGAGTAACCAACTCTGAGTCGTACATATTTTCTGCAATCATCTACATTGGCAAAGATAACTTCACCAGTAACGATGTAGCAAAAATTCTTATCGAGCGATTTTCACTTCCGAAAACTTATTTAAAGGCAAAAGCTTTTACTTATAATCAAATTCAATACCTGGTTAAAAAAGGACTATTAAACAAAGTAAGAAAAACAGGAGTGTATCAATATTTATACTCAACCACATCTTAATTCAATGTCGCAATAACATGCGTGGAATTAATTGAGGCAACCCCAAAGCCTTCCTGTCAACTTGTTTCAAGTGCTACCAGTCATGAACACAGGAATATAAACATCCAAATAAATTCTCTTATTGAAAAACACAGCAGTGAGTTGGCGAAAGTATCAGGAGCAAAGGAGATTTATGAAGAATTGATAGTTGCTGTGCCGAGCAGGGAAAATGAATTCAGGAAGCTTTCTCTTGAACAAGAGAAAAAACACATTAAGAAAAATGAAAAAATAAACACATTAATTGGAATTATTAATCAATCTGTTGCAATAATGCAATGAGTTTTAACAAGTATTTGAAGCTAAATGGAGTCATGAAAAAGAGAGGGCAAAGCCGAACTCCGCCCTCTCCCTTCAAGCACTGATATGTCTCATTAAAATGAGATTAACAGCGCGCCCCCCTATATACTAGTCGTATATAAATATAATGTTAGCCAGTACCGGATGCAACTCTTTAATGAAGTTCAGCACTCTCTTTTTTTTAGTTGTCGAAACTTTATGGCTATGCGAACTCTTGGTTGGAAGTCCATGCATGTTTTAGCGCTGTTTTGAATTCATCAGACTCTATCTTTTCGAGCTCATCTCGGAGCATTTCATTCCAGTCATCTTCTTCAAACTCTTCGAGCAGAGAATACAAATATTCGACATTAGGCATGATTGCTTGCACTGCAGTTCTGCGACTACCAAGCAACTTTATGTCACCGTTCAGGTTAAAAACACGGATAGTTTCTTGCGCTTTTTTAAGCGCTCTCCCCGTGAGTCCGATAGCTGGTACAACCTCTCCGGTAGTGAGAAATAGTAGGTAGTCGTCAGGGTTTTCTTCATCAGGTTTTATTAGATCATCAGCATTGTAGGCGCCAGCACCATTGTCCTTATATATACCGCAACGTGACCACCCGCCACTTTTTTTGGAATCGCCACAAGAACCAAACAGGTTACTCCAGATAAACGTCAGAGCAGGAAATTTTCCCCTTGGTCTGAAATGCTCAATATGACGTCTATTCAACCGGCACTCACAATAAGCACAAAACTCACCCTGCATTTCAGTTAATTTCGGCCATACCGCAGACTGATCAATCTCCATCCAGTCATTTTGACCGGCTGTATACTGGTCCAGAATCTCCGGACTCTCCAGCCGAGCTAACTCTTTCATTCCTATTTTCCCTTCTCGGCCCTTATCTTGTTTATTTTATTCTTCATTTTATTAATGCGAATAAGGCTGTCTGCTTTCTTCAGCTCAGCACTATCGATGCCAAAGTGCGTCTTTATTTTGTCGTAAAGCTCTTGAGACTGGTTATCAAGTTCTCCCGAATTATCTAAAAGCAATAGTTCAAAGTCACCTAACCAATGAGATTCCGCAATACCAGGCGGTGTGGGATGTACGTTCATTACCTGCTCAAGAATTTGAGCATTCTCACTTCCCTTTGTTTGCATATCGGGAGAATCAAGGAATGATTGGTTGCCATCATCGTTGGGGTCAAACTCACGAATACAGCGTTTCTCAATAGTAGAAAGGGTAATGACTCCAACTTATTGATAGTGTTTTATGTTCAGATAATGCCCGATGA
>ERZ1034984.680-NODE-680-length-36974-cov-9.140307_pt1 | contig 36974 bp, 20 predicted proteins | sample MGYA00520589_ERZ1034984 | MGnify/ENA primary metagenome ERZ1034984 (study PRJEB33766, sample SAMN09781790) | gut metagenome | biome: gut microbiome | host: Homo sapiens | place: Madagascar | study: EMG produced TPA metagenomics assembly of the PRJNA485056 data set... | reverse complement strand
GGTGAAATATAATGGATAAATTAATTGGAGCTATGTCTAATATTAATGTAAGGAAGAATGATGGATATTTTTTCATAAAACGCGATGAAATCTATGTTCCAATAATAAGAACAATACTTTCAATTACCAAACGTTCATTTTATTCGCTTCCGTTATTGGATGAAATAGTATTGCGGTTGATAAATGAAGGAGTTCAGGAAATAGATGAATTAGTAAATATCTTGGGAATAGATAGAAAACTGTTGGAAGTAACACTTGCAGATTTAAGTGTGAAAGATGTGATCTATTGTACCACAAATCGCTGCAGTTTGTTGGCTAAAGGAAAACAAGCGTTGCGAGAATTAAGGACTGTACAAAGGAAGAAGGATACAATTAAAAATGTTTATCTAGATCCCATTAACCGAAAAATCATTCTCGAACATGAGAAATATCAGTTTGTCGATAAAGTTAATGTTAATGATAAGAAACTGGATGCTGAGTTTGAAGTAAACGATATAGATATATTTAAGGAAAACATTGATAGTGTTAACAGAGTTTTTCTTGATGAAATGAATATATATAACGATAAAACCAAAAGTGAACCAGATGAACTTTTAAGCATAGATAGTATAGAAAACGTTTACGTTAAATTTGTTCGAATTCCTATATATATTTATATTAGTTCGGAAGGAATTGATATAGATATTATGGCTGTAAATAAAAGAAACGATTCTTTGCTTACTTTATTTAAGAGTGAGATAATAGAGCAAATTAGAAAAAAGAAAGTTTTGAAAAATACCTTTGTAAAATATGGATTAAGAAAAAATTTTTCAGGGGTTGACTTAGAAGAAAATGAAAAATTAAAAAATGACTTGCAGAAATTCAGAAAAAATAAAGGTGATAGAGATGAATTGGGACGAATAATAGAAACGGAAATTTTTTCTGATAGAAAATTAATGGATGAAGAATTTGAGGTTTTATTGAAATATTTTGCTGATAAATGTGAAAAATATAAAATTATTGTGTATCACTTAGATGATTGGACAAAAAGTGAATGGTGTAGTAAGATTTTGTCAATTCTTAATAGTAAAAAATTATTTGAGATAGGGTATGCAGAATCTTATGATTTTAAAAAGGCACATTCTATTATTCAAAGAACCATGCCAGAATGCTCAAGAGATAAGCTTGCTCAAGTGAAGACAGACTGTTATCTTTCGTTAGTATTTGATGAAAAATACATAATAACAGGAGTTCCCAAAGACAAAGTAATTATAGATAGCAATACACATATTCATCAGGTTGAGTTTTATTTACAAGTAATGCAGTGCGTATGTAAAGTTTGAGAGTGGGGTAAAGGCTATCCCCTTAAGTGGGGTATAAACCTTTTCGCAAAAGGTAACGGTTTCGCTATTTAGTATAAGAAGTAACTTTCACCGCATGTGGAGACGGTTTGTCTTTTGTCAAGGAAAGATAAATAAGGGCCAAAAAGTGGCGTATTTCCGGGCTTTTTGCGAGGTTAGCATCATCAGGGAAGCCTTGTGGAAAGCTCGGTTTTCTTGTATGGAAACATATCTACTTTTTAGTCTAATCGAAGTAAAAGTGGATAGTCGGAAAATCACAGTAATCTTGTGGATTTGTGCCACTTGGTAGTTCAAAGATGGAATAATGCATAAGGAGGTGCTTTATTGAATGCAATATGATTGGATAAATTTTTACACGGAGTTTGCAACAAAACTCCTGCCTTTCAAAACTGATAGAAAGGCTCTTATTCAGAAAATATATGCGGTGTATGACACTGCTGGAATTAGTGTTCCGAAACTTGAAAGTGGCGATGAGATTATTGATATCGATCCGTTCACCATCTTTGGCACATTCAACAAGGGGATCACAAATGCCAATAGAATCGCCATCCTTAACGGGATCGCGTCAGAGTTTGGAATTTCTGCAACTGTGCCGAGCAATTTTGATGGAATTCCAGTTCTAAATAATCTGAAGGCTACGTTCTATGGATTTAAGGGTGATAGAAAAGCAGATGATATTGATAACCTGTGGAGCTTGTTTGAGATAGCTCTTACATTTGCTGATCATGACACAGAAGATAACCGTCAGAAATTTTCCGCGGCTTATGACAAGGTACATGATCAGCTTTGCATTCGCTGGAATATTACAATGGGCCTTTATTGGATTCGCCCATATACATTTATCAACTTAGATTCCAGAAATCGCTGGTTTATAATGGATGCCAAGAATATGCCTGGCAAGTTTGTTGTCGCAGCCGAGAAAAAGCTTAAGAAAGTGCCGTATGCTGCAGATTATCTTGAAATAAAAGATTTGTGTAAGAAAGCTCTGGATACAGGTGAATATGAATACAAGAGCTTTCCTGATTTATCCTATACGGCATGGGTTATCTCTGAGCAAGTCAATCAGGAAAAGTCTGCTGAAAAAGGTAAAAAGACTTCCAAAGCGGAATTTCTCAAATGGTTTATGCCGTTGCTGCAAGCGTTACGTGATCTTGGAGGCTCTGCAACACCGGTAGATGCAAGGAAGAAAATTATAGAAAACGAACACTTGTCGGACGAGGTAGTAAACGAAACCAGAGGAAAAACGAAGGTTAACAAATTTGAAAATGAAGTTGCTTTTGCTAGAAACTATCTCGTTGGAGCGGGATATATCGATAAAAGCGTAAGAGGCGTGTGGACACTTACCGAAGCAGGCAAGTCAGTGGAATTAACAGCGGAGATGGCATCGGATATTTTCAAAAAAGGTGTCTCTGATGCAAAGAGTAAGAAAACGAATGATAGCGATGCTCTTGCAGACGGTGATGTCGATACCATTCAGTACTGGATTTATGCTCCGGGACAAAACGCTGATAAATGGGAAGAGTGTTATAAGAACGGCTATATGCTGCTGGGCTGGGGCGAGATTGGAGATCTTGGAGTATTCAGCTCTAAGGATGAAATGAAACAGCAGATGAAGAAAGAATACGGCGATAGCAGTTCCTATAAGAATTCAGCTCATGCTACGTGGCAGTTTGTACATGATATTAAGATTGGCGACGTGGTATTCGTTAAGAAAGGCAACAATGGCATTCTTGGTAAAGGAATTGTTGAGTCTGATTATGAATATGATGCAGATCGCACAGATGAATATTCTAATGTTAGAAAAGTAAATTGGACTAACAAGGGAGAGTGGACTATTAATCATCAGTCTCCTCAGAAGACTTTGACTGATATTACGCCATATAGTGACTTCGTGCAAGAAATTAAGGAGTTGTTTGAGGAAGACGATATTGCCGATGATGAGCAGGAAATTACCTATCCGGAGTACACAGTAGAAAATTACCTGGATGATGTGTACATGTCTGAAGAGGATTATACCAGATTAGTTGGTTTGCTTAGAAATAAGAAAAATATTATCTTGCAGGGTGCACCAGGAGTAGGAAAAACATATGCTGCTAAGCGCTTGGCCTATTCCATGATGGGTGTAAAAGATGTAGAGCGTGTCATGATGGTACAGTTCCATCAGAGTTATTCCTATGAAGATTTTATTATGGGCTTTCGTCCATCTGCTACAGGATTTGAACTGAAGAAGGGTGCATTTTACAATTTCTGCAAGAAGGCCGAGATAGATAGTGATAACGAGTATTTCTTTATCATAGATGAAATCAATCGCGGCAATCTGAGTAAGATCTTCGGTGAGCTGTTTATGCTGATTGAAAATGATAAGCGCGGAAATGCGCTACAGCTTCTGTATTCGGATGAAAAGTTTGCGGTTCCGAAAAATGTCTATATCATCGGCATGATGAATACCGCAGACAGAAGCCTTGCTATGCTGGATTATGCACTTCGTAGAAGGTTTGCTTTCTTTGATATCAAGCCAGGGTTCGAGACTCTGGGTTTCCGTGAGTACCGCATGGCATTAGATAATGAGAAATTCAACAAACTGATCAGTTGCGTTGAGAGTTTGAATAGAGAGATTTCTGCCGATGAATCTCTGGGCGAAGGGTTCTGCATTGGTCACAGTTACTTCTGCAATTTACAGCCTGACACAATTGACGATAGTTGGTTTTATGGTGTTGTGGAATATGAACTGATACCTTTACTGAAAGAATACTGGTTTGATGAACCTATGAAGGTGAAAGATTGGAGCGAAAATCTAAGGAGTACGATTAAGTGATACCGATTCAAAACATCTATTATATGCTGTCCTATGCATTTCAGGTATTGAATGAGCAAGGTTATAAGAATATAGCCACAGAACAATTTCATAATACTGCTGAGCTGATGGCAGCTATCTTAGAAAAAGGTATTGCGATTCAGCTAAAGCGAGGACTTGGTAAAGAATATATTCCGCAGACGGAGGCACTCTCTTCTCTGCGAGGAAAGATTGATATTGCAGAGTCCATCAAGACACAGGCAATGCTACGGAAACAGCTAATCTGTACATACGATGAGTTTTCGGTTAACAGCATCATGAATCGGATCATCAAATCTACAGTTGAACTTCTCCTTCGCTCGAATATATCGAAACAGCGCAAGAAAAATCTTAGAAAGCTAATGGTGTATTTTAGCGAAGTGGATTTTATTGATCTGTACACAATAAATTGGAATGTTCAGTACAATCGAAACAATCAGACCTATCGGATGCTGATCTCGATATGCTATTTGGTAGTAAAGGGCCTGTTGCAGACTCAATTAGATGGAAGCACCAAGCTGATGGATTTTCTGGACGAGCAGCGCATGTGCCGATTGTATGAAAAGTTCATTCTGGAATACTACAGGAGAGAGTTTAAAAATCAAATTACCGCAAATGCATCACAGATTCCGTGGCAATTGGACAACGACGAGAATTCTATGTTGCCGGTGATGCAAAGTGATATTATGCTCCAGCGTGATAATAGAGTTCTTATCATTGATGCAAAGTACTATGAGCATAGTACGCAGGTACAGTTTAACAAGCATACACTTCACTCGGCTAATCTTTATCAGATTTTTACTTATGTGAAGAATAAGGAATATGAACTGAGAGAGAAGGACCATACGGTTTCAGGAATGCTTTTGTATGCGAAGACGGATGAAGAGATATACCCGAATAACATATATCAGATGAGTGGTAACCAGATCACGGTCAGGACGCTGGATTTGAATTTACCATTTACTGAAATAGCAGGGCAGTTAAATACAATAGCAAAATCGCATTTCAATTTATAAAGGAGGCCTCCTATTTGAAAAAGAAAAAAGACGAAGTAACCATCCGTTCCAGCGCAGCGGAATATTTAACCTACGTTGCCTCTGTTGGCGACCAGCAGGACAGCATTGAGATGCGTTACGAGGATGAGAATATATGGCTGACACAGAAGATGATGGCCACACTATATGACGTAGATGTTCGTACAATCAATGATCATATTAAGAAGATTTATTCCGACTCAGAGCTTGAGGAAGATGCAACTATCCGGAATTTCCGGATAGTTCAAACCGAAGGTTCACGGCAGGTGACTCGTAGTACAAAGCACTATAATCTTCAAATGATTATTGCTGTTGGATTCAAGGTGAATAACGAGCGAGCAGTGCAGTTTCGCAAATGGGCCAATAGCATCGTGAAGGATTATACTATCAAAGGCTGGGTCATGGATGATGAACGTCTGAAAAATGGTGGATCTGTGCTTAAAGTAGAATACTTCGACCATTTGCTTGAGCAGATTCGAGAAATCCGTCTGTCCGAGCGTAGATTTTACCAGAAGATAACAGACATCTATGCTACAGCTTTTGATTATGACCGAACTGCGAAAACAACAAAGCAGTTTTTTGCAAAGGTACAGAACAAGATGCATTATGCGGTGCATGGACATACAGCAGCGGAGTTGATTTACGAGCGTGCAGATGCGGATAAGCCCCACATGGGATTAACTACATGGGCTGCAGTAACGGAAGGTAAGAGCGTAAAAAGTGATGTGAGCGTTGCCAAAAATTATCTGAGTGAACAGAAAATGCGTTCATTAGAGCGTATCGTATCAGCTTATCTGGATTTGGCAGAGGATCGTGCAGAACGTCATATTCCAATGACGATGGAGGACTGGGCAAAGCGACTGGATTTATTTCTGATGGCGGATGACAGAGAAGTGCTTCAGGATGCAGGTAAAATCACTGCTGAGATTGCCAAGACAAAAGCCGAAACTGAATTTGAAAAATATCGTGTTATTCAGGACAGGTTGTTTATGTCTGACTTCGATAGATACATGCTGGAACTGGAAGAGAATGCGAAGAAGTAGCAGTATTGCTATCAAATTTTCTGCTGAATTTTCCGTCATGTAAGGTCGAGTGCATGGAAACAGTGCCATCAGTTATGGATAGCGAATTGTATCAATACTTTTTTGCTACATTTTATATTAGTCTGGATAGGATTCCGATAACTGACATCAATCAGGACGTATCGTGCCATGTGGAGAGTGTCGTGTTGAAGTGAAAAGTACAGAAGTAAACATTGAAAAAACTTAAAATAAAGCATTTCCGTGTATTCGGACAACTAATTCCTCAAAAGTAACTCCGTGTATATATTTATTCGACGGAGCATGTTTGAAAAGTGATTTGTATTCACCTATTAAAGAATAATAGCTTAGTTCTTCCAATTTTTTAGTGGCATATTCGTGATCAGGAATAGCAAGTTGTTTGTCATATTCGAGAGAAGGAGACAAAAAGTTATTCAGCAATATGGACCAGTGGATTCATACTTTGTACGATAAACAGTATGATGTGTATTTTAGGTTTTGGAATCATAAGTTTGATTTAATGACGATATTGCAAAAAAACATGACACACAGTTGGCGTGTTTGCAATGTTATAATAAGGCAGGAAGTGAAAAATAGTATGAAGCTAGATAGGCTTATAGGAATCGGATTATTTAAGGAGGATGAATTATGCCAAGACCTAAAAATAAGGAGGAATTAATAACAGCAGCAAATACAAATTATGCCAAGTTACTTGAAATGATTGAAAATAGAACGGATGCAGAAAAAGAGAGAGCGTATGATTTTAGCTCTGATAATAAGAGAAAAGAGGCACACTGGAAGCGTGACAAGAATCTTCGTGATGTTCTGATGCACTTGAATGAATGGCATTTGTTGTTGCTGGAATGGATTAAGAATCGGGAGAATGGAAGCAATAAACCGTTTTTGATGGAAGGTTATAACTGGAAAACTTATGGTGCTATGAATATTGTTTTCTATAATCGCTGCCAGAATATTTCAGAAGAAGAGGCGCTTAAAAGATTTAAGGATTCCCACAGAAGGGTAATGGAAGCATTAAATACTTTTTCACAGGAAGAATTATTCACCAATACCTACTATCCATGGGTAGGTGGAAGTTGTATTGGGAGTTATTTTATCAGCAACACAAGCAGTCATTATGACTGGGCTATCAAGAAAATGAAGTTGCACAAGAAAAACTGTATGAAAGAGTGAGGAAGGATAAAAAATGGTATAAGACTTATTATAACAAAACAATATTTGAATCATAAAAAATGCTTATCTTATTGTATGTACAATTGTATGTACAAAGATAAGCATTTTTAATGTAATAGGAAATTGCGTTCTATTACATTAAAAACTTTCCGCTAAGGAAGCGCACATCGCAGAGATGAAATTAGTCATAAATGACACCGCTCGGGCGAGAAAGAGTCCGAGGAACGGACTCTTTGTGCTTTAAATAATGAAAGTGCACTTATTTTCGACCAAAGTGGATAGAATTCAATTTAATGAATGTTATAATTCGTTAGGTAAGCCTAACTGGCTTTTAGGTTCAAAATAAAATATTTCAATAAGGGATTATAAGGAGGAAGTTGTGAAGAAATTAGATGAAAAAACATCAAAGAAGAGTACCATCTCCTGGTTAATTGAATTTGCAGGAGAAAAAAAGCTTCATTACATCTTATCAGTAATATTTGCTGTATTGGGTGTGCTGGCAAGCTTGATTCCATATATAATTATGGGAACAATGATTTCACAATTAATGAAAGGGAATACAGACTGGAGTTATTACCTCAATTTAATGGTGATAATTATAATCGCATGGGTATGCCGTGTGCTTCTTCATGCAGTATCTACGACATTTTCACATGTAGCAACATTTCAGGTCTTAGGCTCTATGCGAAAGAGAGTATGTGAAAAGTTAGTTCGCATGCCGTTAGGGGCAATCAAAGATATGCAGTCAGGATCACTTAAAAATATTTTGGTAGAAAGAATTGACAGTATAGAAACAATTCTTGCCCATATCGTGCCTGAATTTACAGCAAATCTTATGGCACCAATTTGTTTATTCATATATATGCTTAGGATTGATTGGAGAATGGCATTGCTTTCATTAGTTACGATACCGCTTGGAATGATAGCGTTTATGGGAATGATGTCAGGCAATGAAGAAAATCAGAAAAATGCTATAACTAAAACAAAAATTTTAAATGATACTGCGGTTGAATATATAAATGGTATAGAAGTAATTAAAGCCTTCGGAAAATCCAAAAGCTCATATGAGAAGTTTGTAATTGCTGCTAAGGAAGGTGCGGCATGCTACATAAACTGGATGAAAAGATGCAATATTTATATGAGTCTTTCTATGGCTATTTTGCCATCAACGTTAGTAACAGTTTTGCCATTTGGTGCAATGTTTGTAAAAAATGGAAGTTTAATGGCAAGTGATTTTATTATGTTGATTCTTCTTTCTATGGGGCTGATTACACCATTAATTACAATAAGTACATATATGGATGACCTTAATAAAATGAATCTTATAGTAAGTGAAGTGACAAATATTCTTGAAGCAAAAGAGTTAGATAGACCGGAGAAGACCGTAAAACGTCCGGAAAGCTTTGATATAACGCTTCAAGATGTTCGATTTGCTTATAAGGAAAAGGAAGTACTTCATGGTATTAATATGGAGATTCCGGAAGCAAAGGTAACTGCTTTTGTTGGACCAAGTGGAAGCGGTAAATCTACAGTAGCAAAGCTGATTGCTAGTCTTTGGGATATTGCGGAAGGTCAGATTAAAATTGGCGGAGTTGACATTAAGAATATTGCAACTGAAGATTATAACAGAATGATTGCATATGTATCACAGGATAATTATTTGTTTAATGAAACCGTTATGGATAATATTAGAATGGGTAACCTTAATGCAACAGATGAACAGGTGATTGAAGTTGCAAAGGCAAGTGGTTGTCATGAATTTATAGAAGGTTTGGAAAATGGCTATCATACAATAGTGGGCGATGGTGGAGGACATTTGTCTGGTGGAGAACGTCAGCGTATTTCCATTGCACGAGCAATGTTAAAGAATGCACCAATTATTATTCTTGATGAAGCAACGGCTTATACTGATCCGGAAAATGAAGCAATTATTCAGGATTCTGTTGCGAAACTTGTTCAAGGTAAAACGTTGATAGTGATTGCACATCGTCTTTCTACAATTATGGATTCTGATAGAATTTATGTTATTAAAAATGGAAAAGTGGATTCTATGGGAACGCATGAACAGTTGCTTGCTCAGAATGGACTTTATGCGTCTATGTGGAATGCACATATAGCGGTAAAGGATGAAAAAGAGGAAGGAGGCAGTGAAAATGTTTAGAGCATTAAAGAAGTTTTTTGAGTTTTCGGGACCTGTAAATAAGAAAAAATTTTATGGTGCAATTATTTTGGGTGTAATAAAAACAATGGTTGAAGTAACCAAAGTGGCTGCTATTGGAATTTTGCTTCACCAGATGCTGAATGATGGAATAACAACAGCAGGAATTTGGGCAAGTTTTCTCATAATAGTAGTAGGTATTATTTTACAGACACTAATCAGTAATAAAACAACAATGCTTCAAACAGAAGGTGGATACGAGACTTGCGCAAATAAACGTATCGAAATAGCAGAACATATGAGATATCTGCCGATGGGATATTTTAATGCCAACAGTTTAGGAAACATTACATCAGTTGCCACCAATACAATGGAGGGATTGGCAGATATAGCAACAAGAGTTGTTATGATGTGTACCCAGGGAATGATAACCACAGGTGTTATTACAGCATTTATAATTGTATATGATTACAGAGTGGGGTTAGCTACAGTGATTGGAGTACTCCTGTTTTATATCGTCAATATGATGCTTCAAAAGAGTTCAAAGAGTATTGCAGCAGAGAAAAATGAAGTGGATACAAATTTGGTTGGGCAGGTTATTGAGTATGTTCAAAACATTACAGAAGTTAAGAATTATAATCTTGCGGGTATTCGGGCAAAGAAACTTAATACAGCCATTGAAAAAAGCGCAAAAACAAATATAAAGTCGGAATTGTCATTTTTGCCTTTTATAACACTTCAAAATGCTATCAGTAAACTTACAGGTGTTGCAATATGTATGCTTTCAGTATGGTTTTATATTAACGGCACAATGCACATTGAAAAAACAATGTTACTTATGCTGTGTTCCTTTATGATTTATTCTGGACTGGAAGTTGCCGGAGTTTACTCAAGCTTACTTCGTACTGTGTCTATGGGAGTAGATAAAGCCAATGCCATATTAGAAACACCGACCATGGATATTGAAGGCGAAGACATTACACCTGCTAATCATGATATTGATCTTAAGAATGTTGTTTTCTCATATGACCAAAAAAGGGTAATTGATGGAATAAGTATTCATATTCCGGATAAGTCCACAACTGCAATTGTAGGACCAAGTGGTGGAGGAAAGACGACACTTTGTCATTTGATTTCCAGATTTTGGGATGTAGAAAGCGGTCAGGTATTGCTTGGCGGAGTGGATGTCAAGAAATATAGTATGGATAGCCTTATGAAAAATTTTAGTTTTGTATTTCAGAATGTATATTTGTTCAATGATACAATTGCGAACAATATCAGGTTTGGTGCACCGGATACACCGATGGATAAGGTGATTGAAGCAGCTAAAAAGGCATGCTGCCATGATTTTATTATGCAATTACCGGATGGATATGAAACAATAATCGGTGAAGGCGGAGCATCATTGTCAGGAGGAGAAAAGCAAAGAATTTCAATTGCCAGAGCTATTTTAAAAGATGCGCCAATTATCATACTTGATGAGGCAACTGCTAATGTGGATCCAGAAAATGAAAAGGATCTTGTATCTGCCATTGATGAGTTGACAAAAGAAAAGACAATAATTATGATAGCTCACAGACTAAAAACGGTTAGAAATGCAGATAATATTTTGGTAATAGAAAAAGGAAAAATTGTTCAGCAAGGAAATCATAATGAACTTATGAAGCAAGAAGGTATCTATAAGAGATTTATAGATATGCGTGAGCGAGCTGTAAGCTGGAAATTAGCCAGATAAGAAAAATTATTCAGACCTGTTAGAAACACGGTATTCAGAAGGGTAGCTTCCTGTATCTTCCCTGAAGATATGGGAAAAACGCCCAGGATTGTTGTATCCTACCATGGATGCAACTTCAATGATTGGAATGCTGGTGTTTTTGAGCAGGTCTTTTGCTTTATTTACGCGTACTTCGCGTATGTATTCGGTAACGGTACAATGAAAATATTGCTTGAAAAGAACTTTAAATTTTGTTCTTCCCATATATGTAATTCGGCATAAAGAATCGATGCTAATATTTTCACTGTAATAGTCCTGGATATAATTGGTGGCTCTTTCAAGAGATGCCTTATCAAGTACATAAAGGCTTTTATGCATGCTTTTTTCATTTAAGTAAGTATCATTCGGGTTTGACATATCATAATTACTCCTTTTGTAAAGAAAGTTAATCATTAGGACAATTTGGTCGAATTCCAATGTGTTTCATTGATTTTAATATATGCTTGGGATATAATTTAAAACCAGGTTAGTTGACACTAACTAAAATAGCATAGATAAGTTATAAAGTCAAATATGATGATACAATTACAAGCTATTTAAAAACAAAAATTTATAGAGGTTAGGTTAATAGGAAGGATGGAAGTTATGAAAAAAGTCAGTGCGTTGGTAGTGATATTGGTTTTGATGGTTTCATCATGTATAGGTTGCGGAAAAACAAAGTCCAAAGAAGATTACACAATAAAAATAGGTGTGCTTAGTACAGCAGATAGCATACCTTTATATGTTGCAAGCCAGGAAAAAACTTTTGAAAGAAATGGATGTAAAGTAGAGCTTGTAGAATTCGGTAGTGCATCTGATCAGTCAAAAGCGATGGAGGCAGGCGAACTTGACGGCATGATGACCGATATGGTTGTGCAATGCCTTGTGAAAAAAGGAGGTGTTGATCTTAAGACAGTTGCAATTGCACTTGGTGCGGAAGTTGCAGAAGGAAAATTTTGCATTGTAGCTTCTCCCAACAGCAAGGTAAATTCTATAGATAATCTTGCCGGAAGTAAAGTTGCAATTTCGGAAGGGACGATGATGGAATTTTTAGTAGATTCCTATTGTGATGAACTTGGTATTGATATTGACAGTATCGAGAAAGTTAGTATACCGAGTCTATCATTACGATATGAAACACTTATGGAAGGGAATGATGTGGATTGTGCAATTTTGCCTGAACCATTAAATGATTATGCTTTACAAAATGGTGCAAAACTAATTATTGATGATACCACTCTTCAGAATAACTATTCTAATAGTGTGATAGTTTTGCGGGATTCATTTATAAAGGAACAAAATGAATTAGCGCAGGCATTTGTGAAAGGGTATAACGAAGCGATTGATAACATTGAAAATAATCCAGACAAGTACAAAGAGTTAGCACTTGAGGTTGCAAGAGTTCCGGAAGATATGAAAGATATATATGTTCTTCCACACTATACCAAAGGAGCAGTACCAACAGAGGAAACGGTTGATAGAATTGTAGACTGGATGGTGAAAAAAGGATTGTTGACAGAGGGATATTCATACAAAGAGCTTGTTACAGATGAGTTGCAGAACAAGACAAATTGATATTCTGCATTTAAAGGAGAAAATAATAATGCTTGAATTACATGGGATAGGAAAAGAATATGCTCAGGGGAATAATGCATTTACTGCACTTCACAATATTAATTTAGCAGTGCCAACAGGAGAATGTCTTGCAGTAGTGGGAAAAAGTGGGTGTGGAAAGACTACATTATTAAATATTATTGCAGGATTAACAAAGCCCAGCAGAGGGACTGTAATGTATAACAAAAAAGAGATAAGTCAACCTAACCAGGACATAGCGGTTGTGTTTCAGCATTATGGACTTTTTCCGTGGAAAACGGTAAGGGAAAACTTGAAGCTGCCTTTACAACTTAAACATGAAAAAGAACGATATGGAGAGGTTGAGAATATGCTGGAAAAATTAGAACTTACAGAGCATGCGGATAAGTATGTATGTCAGTTGTCTGGTGGACAGGGGCAAAGAGTTGCGATAGGAAGAGCCTTACTTTGCAGAAAAAAAGTTCTTCTTATGGATGAACCGTTTTCTGCATTGGATCCTATCAGTCGGGAAAGGTTACAAAACAATATGCGAAAAATTTTTTCACAGAATAACATTACAGCGGTTGTTGTTACGCACAATATAAGTGAAGCAGTGTATCTTGGAGATAAGATTGCGGTTTTTTCTCGGGAAGGAAAAGAAATTAGAAGAGTATTAGAAAACCCGGTATCAGGTATTGCGGAAAGACAGTCTGAAAAATATCTTTCTGTAAAGTGTCAGGTGGAAAAAATAATGGCAGGAGAGAATGATGTTACATAGAAGAAAAGAAATAGTAGCAACGGTATCTATTCTGATGTTATGGGAGATGTGCAGTCATCTTATGAAAAGAGAGTTTCTGCCATGTGCAGTTGCTTCTGTAAGAGAACTATTTAAGCTGATTGCAGATGGAACCCTGATTCAGCATTTTTTGACAAGCTTTTATAGAATCGGTATAGGTACAGTAGCTGGAATGCTTATAGCGGTGCCGGTAGGACTGGTTATTGGTCAGAGTCAAAGACTTAATAACTATTTTGGAACCATTCTTAACATATTATATCCGGTGCCTAAAGTGGTATTTTTACCAATAATTGTAGTTGCAATGGGAATCGGTGATTTGCCTAAAATTTTTCTTATAGCAGTTGTATTGTTTTTCCAAGTCACCGTAATTGTAAGAGATGCATCGGTCAATATTCCGGCAGAGCTATCAAGATCAATGCATGCGTTAGGTGCAAATAATATGCAATATATGTATCATTTAGTGTTTTTGGGGTGCCTTCCGGATATTATGACTGCATTAAAAGGAACAATAGGTGTCTCAATGGCGATGTTATTTATAACAGAGAATTTTGCATCCACAAGCGGACTTGGATATTATGTTTCGCGATGTATGGATAGCAGAGATTATGAAAAAATGTACGCAGGTATATTGCTTATGATAGCACTTGGCCTGTTCTTATATGGTCTTGTTGAAATGACTGAAAAAAAGGTGTGTAAATGGAAAATACTTGAAAATACTACAAAAACCCAGGAGGAAATGTGATGAAAAGAATACAAACGATATTAGACGCAATTGCAAGAGGAGAAGAATTTTGCATTTATGAGTGCCCGGAAGGGTATCAGTATCTTTTGGAGGTTATAGAAAAGTGTACAGAGTACAATCAGTTAAACCCGCTTACGCAAGGAGAAGAACAGATTAAACTTTTAAAAGGACTTTTTAAGAAAACAGGAGATTTTCTTATGGTTACGCCACCATTTCATTGTACTGTTGGAGGAACGATTGAAGTAGGGGAGAATTTTGAATGCAGTTACAATGTTACCATGCAAGATTTGGGAGGAATAAAAATAGGAGACAATGTTATGATTGGCCCGGATGTGTCTATTAATACATCTGGTCATGCGCTTGAATGGGCAAGAAGAATAGAGGGATGGTCATATGCTAATCCAATTACAATAGGAGACAATGTGTTTATTGGGGCCGGTTCGGTATTATGTGCCGGGGTAAAGAAAGGTTTACATATAGGAAATAATGTAACAATTGGAGCAGGGAGCGTTGTGACAAAAGATATACCGGATAATGTGTTAGCTGCCGGAAATCCATGCAGAGTGATTAGAAAGCTTGGTGGAGAGTAGAAAAAATGAAAATAGTTGCATTTGTGGTTGGCTCGGATGGCGATGTATTCCCTTTTATTGCGCTGGGAAAGGAAATGCAAAAACGAGGCCATATTTTTCAAATTGTTGCGTTTGAATGTTATAGGGAACGAATCGAGAAGCAGGGAATAGTTTATGGAAAATTGCATGGAAACCCGGAAGAAATGATGCAGAAAATGTTATCAGACCAAGAGAAAGGACCGGGAGTTTTGAATGCGATCAAAGAATTGCTTGGAAAATATCCGGAACTATATGAGGATTTTAAAGAACCGTGTCAGTGGGCAGATGTAATCATGTATATGCAGTTCGGTGGATTGGCTTATCATTTTGCAGAAAAACTAAATAAGCCGTGTGTAAGAACATTTGCTCTGCCGTATGATCCTACCAAGTTATATTCGCCACTATTTCCGTTTATAAAACGCAATTCCGTCAGATGTAAATACAGTTATGTAATGAGTGATGTCATGATGAATTGGGCATCACTTGCTCTGGTAAATAACTGGAGAAAGAGAATGAAATTAAGAAAATGGCATCTGTTTAGATTTTATAAAAAGATGAATGGAAAACCTATATTAACGTTATATCAATATAGTAATGCTTTGTTTCCGAGAGATAAAACCTGGAAGAAACATATATATGTTACGGGTGAATGGAATATGGAGCAAGAAGATGAGAAAGAGGAACAAATCGATAATAAATTAAAAGAATTTGTTATGAGTGGAGAACCACCGTTGTATATCGGATTTGGAAGCATGATTTCTGAGCGGGTTCATGAACTTCAGAATAAATTTTTAGAGGCACTTGAAATAACAGGGCAAAGAGCTGTATTTGTATCAGCCTGGACGAAGTTTGATAGAAAAAAGTCCCTGCCTAATGTTTTTTATACAGAGTTTGTGCCGTTTACATGGTTGTTTCATCATGTAAGTGCAGTAATTCATCATGGTGGGGCAGGAACTTTAAGCCTTGCTGTCAGAGCTGGAAAACCTAATCTTATACTAGCCTTTGGAGGAGATCAGTATTTTAGAGGAATGCAGGCATACGAGGCTGGAGTGGCACCTAAACCAATATATCTTCCAGAAGAAGAAATCACGGCAGATGACTTAGTAAGGCAGCTGAGGGAAATAGAGAAAGAAAAGTATAAGGTTGCAGCAGTAAAAGTAGCTGAACAGATGGAAAATGAGCATGGTTGCAGTAGAGCATGCGATATTATTGAAGAATATTTTGGAGCGAAATAATATAATGGAAAATATAGATTATAAAAAAATTATCAGACGTTTTTCTGATGCAGGAATCAGATTATGGGTTGATGGAGAAAAATTAAAATTTTCAGCATCTAAAACAGAAAATGGCACAGGTGGAATGGATGAGGAAAAATTAGCTTTTTTGAAGGCACATAAAAATGAAATAATAATGGAATTGAAAAAAGATGAGAATCGTTTTCTTTTGACAGATATTCAGTCAGCATACCTCTTGGGGAGAATGGATACTTTTGATTATGGTGGAGTATCCTGTAAAATTTATCTTGAAATAGATTATGAAGAACTGGATAAAGAACGTTGTCAATGGGCTTGGAATAAACTGGTGGAAAGACATGAAATGCTTAGAGCAATCATCTGCGATGACGGTTATCAGGTGATTCCAACAGATACTTCGGAGATAGAAGTTAAATATTATGATTTTACATCGGATATAGAGGGGCTTGCAAAGCTGAGAGAAGAAATGAGTGATAAGGTGTTTCCGATAGGTGCTTGGCCTTATTTTGAAATAGCGTTGTCCAAGCAGAAAGAAAAAACCGTTATGCATATATCCTTTGATTTTCTTATTGCGGATTGGAATAGTATATGGATTCTGATACGCGAATTTGAAGATTTCTATTTTAATGGTGAAACAAAAAAGAAAGTACCATTAAGTTTTCAGGATTATCTAAGTCTGGAAAATGAGATGATTTCTAAGCCGGAAGGTCTTAGAGATAAGGAATATTGGAAAAAGAGGATAGAAAATCTTCCGCCTAGACCAATGTTACCGGTAAAAGATAAAAGTTGTATTGAAAGTGGATTTGACAGACTTATTTTTGAGTTGCCAAAGAATAAATGGGATAAATTTTGCAAATATGTAAATGCAACTGGTTGCACACCAACAGCAGCAGTTATGACCTGCTATGCATTGTGTCTTGGAAATTGGAGCCAGATAAAGGAGTTTTGTATAAATCTTACCTTGCTTAATAGATTACCTTTAAGTCCGGATGTGTATAGCATAGTGGGTGATTTTACATCGGTTAGTTTACTTGAAGTGAATTTACAAGAAAAAGAAAGCTTTGCAAAATTAACAAAAAGAATCCAATCTCAGATGATGATGGATTTAGACCACAGATTGTTTTCGGGTGTAAAAACAATGCGTGAATACAGTATTGTTCACGGAAAAGACGCATCACTGTTCCCGTATGTGTTTACAGGTTCTATCGGTTTAGTTAATACTGGAAATTTCAAGGGAAAGATATCTGGGTACGGGAAAAGCTCAACTCCACAAGTGTTTATTGATTGCCAGGCAATGGATGGACCGGACGGATTAAGAATTAATTGGGATGTCAGAAGGGGAGTGTTTGATTCCAAATTGCTGGAATCTATGTTTGAATGTTTCAAAAATCTCCTTGAAAAATTAGCTGATGATAGCCGGATGTGGGAAAAAGAAGAACTTATTCTTGTGCCGTCCAGCCAGCTTGAAGTAAGAAATAAGGTAAATGCAACAGAAAAAATTTTTAATAAGAAAACGTTGTTTGAAATGGTATGGGATGCTATGAATCGAGAGGGCACAAAAGTTGCCGTAATAGATCAAAATGAGAGTATTACATATGGAGAGCTTAAAAACAGAGTGTGTAAGATAGCAGGAAATCTAAAAAGCATGGGCATCAAAAACCAAGATACCGTAGGGGTGTTGGTAGATAAGCAGGTAAATCAGATTTCAGCGGTATTGGCAGTTTTGGCATTAGGGGGAATCTATGTGCCAATTGACAGAGAGCAGCCATATCAGAGAATAAAGGGAATTGTTGATAAAGCAGAGATTAAAGTGTGTATATGCAATGAAAATAAGATTATGGATATGGGAGAGGGGGGTAAGTGTATCCCGGTTTCAGAACTGCTTGAAAGCGGAGAAAATAATTGGGATATTCAAGCATATCAAGGAAAAGGACAAGACATTGCATATATAATTTTTACATCTGGTTCCACTGGAATTCCCAAAGGTGTTCAAATAAGTAATCATGCAGCAGCAAATACAATTTTGGATGTAAATGATAGGTTCAATGTAGGAAAAACAGATAAGGTGCTTGCGCTGTCGAAATTGAATTTTGATTTATCGGTATATGATATATTTGGAATTTTATCTGTTGGTGGTACACTTGTGTTTCCTGATGAAGAACAGTATCTGGTTCCTTCGCATTGGCAAAAACTAATTTTGAAGCATGGAATTACCGTGTGGAATACAGTTCCGGCATTTATGTCAATGCTTATGGAGTATTGTGAAAGTACGGAAGAAGTGCTGCCTATAAAACTTGTACTGATGAGCGGCGATTGGATTCCGGTAACACTTCCGCAGCAGATTAGAAATCATACACAAAATCCATTGATAGTATCACTTGGAGGAGCTACAGAGGCATCCATATGGTCCAATTATTATATTTGTAAACCGGAGGAAAACTTTGAAGTAAGTATTCCATATGGCTATCCATTATCAAATCAGGGATTCTATATAGCAGATAAGTGGCTTAAACCCGTACCGGATTATGTGCCAGGTGAGTTGTGCATATATGGCGCAGGTTTAGCCGAAGGATATTTAAAAGATGATGAACAGAATGAAAGTCATTTTGTTTATAGTGAATATTTAGGAAGGAATATATATAGAACCGGAGATTATGGGTATTACAGAAAAGATGGTGTAATGATTTTTCTTGGAAGACGTGATGCACAGGTAAAAATACGAGGACATAGAATCGAACTTGGCGAAATAGAAAAGACCTTGATGAAAGCAGATGCGGTCGAGGAGGCGTGTGCTGTTGTAGTGGAACGAGCAGGAAACAGCAAGGAAATCTTGGCGATTGTAACTTCTAAGACATTAAAAATAAAAGATAAGAGTTATCGGTTAATAGAGGATGCCATTACAAAACAAGTGGTGCAATATGATGACAATACAAATCACAACTGGACTATATGCAGGGATAGAGCAGCGCTTGCGGCTATGTTTATGGCGTTAAAAGAAGTTGGAATACTCGGAGAGGGAAAAAAGATAAACATTGCAGAAGCATGCAATGTTTTGCAGGTAAAAGAACAGTATAGATGGCTGTTAAAATATTGGATTATGGCACTTTACAAAGCGAAAATGCTGAATAAAGAAGGGGATTTATACAGTATTAGTGTAGGTGGGGAGAATTTAGATTTAGGAAAACTGTTAGAAGAATTGAAAATTTCAGGAAAGCAGTCAGAAAGTGCATTTGGTCAGTATATTGTGACTGCATTTGAAAATGCCGGGGCAGTGCTTAAGGGAACGGTTAATCCTGTTGAACTTTTATATCCACAGGGAAGCACGAAGGTTCTTGAAAGTTTGTATGTGCAGAATAATACAGCAAAAATATTTAATGAGATGGTTGCAACAGCATGTATAACTCTTGCAAAGAATAAAAAGAAGACTTTTAGAATATTGGAAATCGGTGGTGGTAGTGCAGCTACCAGCAGATGTGTGCTGAGTGCGTTAAAGAAAAATGACATAGCATATGAATATTATTTTAGTGATGTAGCGGAAAGTTTTATGGCTGAGGCGAAAGGACATCTTAAGGATTACCAAAATGTGCATTTTCAGTGTTTTGATATGGATAGGGATTATAGAGAACAGGGGATAAAACCGTCTTATTTTGATGTTGTAATTGCAACAGGAGTTATAGAAAATGCAAAAGATATAAAATATACGCTTAATCTCATTAAGGAAGTATTAGTTTCAGGAGGATATTTACTTGCAACAGAGCCGGTGAAAGAAGAAAATTGGATTCTTGCAGCACAGGCATTTATGATGACGAAACCATGCGACGAACTTAGAAAAGATATGCTTTACCTTGATGAAGATGCATGGAGAGAGTTGCTTACAAATGAAATGTCTGGAGATTTGGCAGAATATCCGCCGCGGGGAGAAGCATGTGGAAATTTGAAACTATGGATAAAACAAATGTCTTCAGAATTTGAATATGTTGATGAGGAAGAACTGATGAGAATTACAGAAACATATCTTCCTGAATATATGATTCCGGGGCAGATTCAGGTTGTTTCACATTTTCCATTAACAGGGAACGGAAAGATTGACAGAAAAACCATGAAAAACTGGTATGTAGAAAGAACTGATGAGGAGCAGCGTGATGATATAGAGGAGAGTGATTTGGATGAATTTGAAAATCAAGTTGCATCCATTATTGCTGGTGCCTTAGGAATCGAACATATTCAAGTAGATAGAGATTTATATGAATATGGGATAGATTCACTTGTACAGGCACAGGTAGCGGGTAAACTTAAAACATATGCAGATGAAAGATTTAAAACAGATGCAGTGACCTTTGACAGGATTTTGAGGATTATGCTTAACGGCACTAGTACGCGAGAGTTAGCCACATTTATAAAAGAAAGTTGTGCCATTGCTGAGTCTGTAAGTTCAAATGAAAAGGAAGAAAGTATTGGTGAAACAAGTAGGGAATCAGAACTTGGAGAATTTACCATGTTACAAGAAGGCGATGGAACATTGCTTGTGCTATTACCACCGGCGCTTGGAACACTAAGCGGTATATCAGAACTCATAGAGGCAATTAAGGGAAAAGCGGCTCAACCAGTTGCGGCTTTGACCATAAAAAATGCAGATTGTTACACAAATATACAATCAGATGATGTTATTGGAAAGGTGGCAGATTGTTACACAGAGCTGCTTAAACAGACAGGAAGGCAGGAATTTAGATTAATTGGCTACTGTATGGGTGGATTTCTGGCACTGGAAATTGCAAGAAGACTACAGGAAGAAGATATTGCGGTAGAAAAACTTATTATGATTGACAGTACCCCGATTCTTGAAGAAATAGAGGACGATGTGTTGATAGAATTCTTATTTTTAAATGGATTTTATATGGCACCGGGAAAAATATTTAATGAAGTATCAGATGAGGAAATCGTTTCTGCAATTGAGTACATATTCAAGGCTAATAACAGAGTTGTATCTCAAGATAGCTACCGATTACTTGAAGGAAAGAAGGAGTATGAACGAGTATTTAAACTCTGGAAAAAACTTAAAACAATGAAGCAGGAAGAAAGATTTGAAATATATACAAGAGCCATAGCTGGAGATACAAAGGAAAAAGCAACGTTGGAGATGATAACGGAACAGTATGAAGTATACGCTCAGAGTTTTAAAGCGTCAAAACTGGAAACAGAAAATTATTTTGGCGATATGCTTTTCCTGAAGGCAACAGAAGAACAGCCATATGTATTTCTTGATAGAGAGGCAGCGGTAAGCTTTTGGAAAGAGGTTTGTATCGGCGATGTAGAAGTTGAGTGTATTCCGGGAAATCATGATTCATGTATAGAAGGTAAAAATGCAGAAAGTATTGCAAAAATTTTATTACAACAATGATATTTGGGAAAGGATATTTTATGAAAATTGGAGTTTTGGGTGCAACAGGACACGTTGGAAAAGGTGCCCTTCGGGTATTAGATAAAACAGATCATAAGATTAGTGCATATTATCATTCTCCGCAAAAGGCAGAAGTAATGAAAGCTGAATTCTCCGATAAAGTGATATTTAAACACATTGATATATATGATGAAGAATTGCTTAACGGAGCATGCGGTGAATGTGACATGATTATAAATTGTACTGGACCATCAGGAAAAATTATGAATCGAATAGCTGTTTTGTGTATGAAAGAAAATAAGATTTATATTGATGTTTCAGGAGGAAAAAAGCTAAAACAGATGATGGAAACCGAGTTTAGTTTCGGAAAAAATGGGACATGTGTACTTGGTGCTGGAATATATCCTGGGTTAACAGAAATTTTGGCAGGATATATTGTGCAAAAAAATCCCCAATTGCAGGAACTGAAATTATATTTTTATGGAAATAGTCCTTTATCTGAAATTGCGGCATATGACATTGTAGCCGGAATGGAAGAATCTAATGGAGGAATGAGTTATGTACGAAATGGAAAAATTACAAAATTGGCAGGCGTTGGAACAAATGAAGGAAATAAAATAGCACCATTTGACAAGCTTATTACAATGCCGGTTTTGAGTGATGAATTTTATTCATTGGTGTGCAAAAAGAAAATACCGAAGGCTTATTTTTATCATAGTTTTCAGAATGATAAAGCACTTATGGATTTTATTATGATTAAGGCGATGGAACAATATAAAACAGAAGAGCAAAAAAAGGCATCAGCAACTAAGATACAACAGTTATTTTTTTGTAAGGATAGACCCAAGGAAGTATGCATAATTGTTGAATATAAAATAGATGATTCCATTCATTATTTTAAATTAGAAAGTGAAGAGGACTGGAGCCTGATAACGGGCTATGTGGCTGGATTGACGGCTGTATTTTTGGCAGGAGCTGAAAATATTCATAACGGGGTTAATTATGTAGCAGAGGTTGTAGAACCGGAAGAAATAATAAGGAGCATTAATAAAATATGTCAGATACATATGGATGAATGGTAAGGGATGATGAGAATATGAAGGAAACGATTAGGAAAGATGTTGAGAATTATATTGAAAAAGGATTTTTGTTAAACCAGACATTTGGAGATGCTTTGTATGAGATTTGTCGAAAAAAAGGAACGGATATTGCGCTCATAGATGAAAAAAAGAGAATGAGCTATATGGAGCTTCTCAGAGAAAGCAACAGGATAGCGGCTTTGATGTATGAGCAAGGGTTGAGAAAAGGAGATAATGTATTGTTGCATATGCCTAATAGTGTGGAATATGTAACAGTACTTTTTGCGCTGCTTACATTGGGAGCGCGCCCGGCATTGATGCTTCCAGACCATAGTGAGACAGAACTACTTGCAATTGGAAGAGTTTTAGAACCTAAGGCGATTATTACGGTCAAAGAAGAAATGGGAGTTGAATATGGACAGCAAGCAAAAAGAGTAGCAGAAGAGCTCAAAAGTGTAGAGAAGATATTCCTGGATAAAGAGGTGGATTATGCGGTATCGATTTATCAAAAAAGTACACTTGCGATGTTACCTTTTTCAGCAGAAAAGCCACAGCCTTATGATATAGCACTTTTTCTTTTGTCAGGCGGTACGACAGGAATCCCAAAGATTATTCCAAGACTTCATGCCGCATATATTACAAATGCGGTATTAAGCGCAAAACGTTGTTGTGTTACAGAAGAAAGTATTTATCTTGCTGTATTATCAACTTCCCATGACTATCCACTTTGTGCACCGGGAATATTTGGAACATTATTTGCAGGTGGAAAATGTATTCTTGCTAAAACAGCAAGTCCAGAGGAAGCGTTTGAATGGATAAGAAAAGAGAAAGCTACATTTACGCAGATAGTACCGGTAATCGCCGGACTTTGGGTAGAAGCAGCAACACAAGAGAAAGATACATCAAGCCTTAAACTTAAGCATATAGAAGTTGGAGCTGCAAAACTGGAGTGGGAGATAGCAGAAAAATTGGAAAATACATTTTCATGCAAAATTTTTCAAGGATATGGTTTGGGCGAAGGTATTACATGTTTTACAGCAATTGATGATTCAGATGAAATTACAAGAAGAACGCAGGGAAAACCAATTTCACAGGCAGATAGAATACGAATAGTGGATGCTAATGGCAATGATGTTAAGCAGGGAGAAGCAGGTGAACTTTGGGAGACGGGACCATATACTTTTTATGGTTATTACAAATCCCCGGAAAGAAATGAAGGTTTGTTTAGTGAAGATGGATACTTAAAAACCGGTGACAAGGCAATGCTTACACCAGAAGGAAATATAGTGATTTTAGGCCGTGTAAGAGAGCAGATTAATCGGGCAGGGGAAAATATTATTCCGGAAGAAATCGAAAGTTTCATTAGACAATGGGAGTATGTTAAGGAGGTTGCCGTCATTGGTATTCCGGATGAACAACTGGGAGAAGCGGTATGTGCGGTAGTAATTGGCGAAGGTGAAGAGAAGAAACTGGAAAATCTTTGCGAATTTCTTGCAACATTAAAGATAGCACGTTATAAATATCCGGACCGTCTGATATATGTGGATAAAATACCATATGTAAATGTTGGAAAGGTAGATAAAAAGAAACTGAAGAAAATGATACTTGGAGAAGAAAAATAGCTATGGAAAAGATAAATAATCAAGAGATAGAAGTTTGTATAAAATCGGTATTGAATTTCGACGGAAATATTGAAAAAAATAAAAATTTACTTGAACTTGGGCTTTCTTCCATTCAGATTATGAATTTGACAAGCCAGTTTAGAAAAAAAGGATATGGGTGTACTTTTGCAAAACTTATATCGCATCCCACGATTGAACAGTGGGAAAAAATACTTTCAGAGAAATCGGATGTACAAAAGAATAATATAACGGTAGATTCTAATGAAGAAGATATGTATAAGCCATTTCCACTTACAGAGGTTCAGTATGCGTACTGGATTGGAAGAAAGGAAGGACAGGCTATAGGGCGTGTAGGGTGTCATGGATATCTTGAAATTGATGGGGAAAATGTTGACCCAAGAAGACTTGAATACGCATGGGATATGCTTCAGGTGCATCATCCGATGTTAAGAGTGGCTTATACAAAAGATGGATTTCAAAAAATTTTAAAAAAACCATATAAAAATGGAATTACAGTATATGATTATCTAGAAAAAGATGCAACCGAACATCTTAAAAATATGAGGGAGAAACTTTCCCATAGGCTCATGGATATAGATCATGGACAAGTGGCAGAGTTACAGATTACATTGCTTCCGGATGGAAAAACCAAAATTCATTTTGATATTGATTTACTTATATGTGATGTGAAGAGTTTTCAGATAATTTTAAGAGATTTGGGGCATACCTATGTAACTGGTGAGCTTCCGCCAGCACCGGCAGAATGGAATTTTGCAGAATATATTTATAGAGATGAGCAAAGAAAGCTTATAAATAGCAGTGAGGCTGAAAAATATTGGAAAAAAAGACTTGAAACGCTACCGGGGAATCCGGAAATTCCAATGAGGCAGGTATCTAATAATGTAAAACCCCTATTTCATAGGCGTAAAGCAGTTCTTAGTATAGAAAAGTGGAAGAGATTTAAGAAGATAGCAACAAGTCATGGAATTACACCGGCTATGGCACTTCTTACGCTGTATGGAAGTGTGATTGCAAGATGGAGTCAGAATCAGGATTTCCTTATGAATATCCCGTTATTTAACAGAAATGAAGAAGAAGAGGGTATAGAAAATGTTGTAGCGGACTTTACAACACTTCTTTTATTAGAGATGAATTTGGCTGAGAAGAGAAGTTTTATAAAAAGTGCAAAGAAGGTTCAAAACCAGTTTCATCAGGACATGGAATATATAGATTATTCGGGAATTAAGTTAGAAAGGGATTATAAAAAACTTCATCCGGAAACGGAAATGGTTGCGCCTATTGTTTTTTCCTGTAACCTGGGGATTCCCCTGTTTAATCATGAATTCGAAGAATATCTTGGACATATGTCATATATGATATCACAAACACCACAAGTATGGTTGGATTTTCAGCTATTTGATGTAAATGAAGGCATGATGATGATTTGGGATAGTGTGGATGAGGTGTTCCCGGAGCATTTACTGGATGATATGTTTGAGGCATATACAGATAGTCTTGAAAAACTTGCAACAAATGAAGAATTATGGGAAATGGAGAATGTTATTTCCATTGATAGACAAATTCAAATAAGAAAAAGTTTTGAAGTCACAAGAAATGATATTCCGGATGGACCGATATACGGTAAATTTTTTGATATTGCAAAAAGTGACGGACAAAGAATTGCTGTTGTAGATGAAAAGCTGGGAAACATTACCTATGAAAAACTTGCTTATATGGCGAAGAGTGTTGTTGCATATCTTAGAACGCAATCAGTAAAAAAGGGTGATAGTGTAGGAATCGCGTGTTGCAGAGGTGTCGGTCAGATCGCGGCAATGTTAGGTGTGCTGGCAAGTGGTGGAAAATATGTAATAGTTGGAAATACACAGCCACTGAATAGAAAAAAAGTAATCTGTGATAAAGCATCAATTCAATTGGTCATTACGGATGAGGAAAATAAATGGGAAGAGATACCGCAAGTTACAGTTGCTCAGATGCAGGAAATCGTTGATATAGACCCGGTTGCAAAGGTAGAGCTCATTGAGGGACATGAATCTGCATATGTTATTTTTACATCAGGAACAACAGGTGAGCCGAAAGGGGTTGAAATCACACATCATGCGGCTGTGAATACCATATATAGCTTGAATCAGATGTATTCAATAGGGGAAAATGACAGTGTTTTGGCAGTATCAAATACGGATTTTGACTTATCGGTGTATGATGTATTTGGCATGCTGTCTGTAGGTGGAAAGATTGTTTTGTTGACAGACAATGACAGGAAAAATGCATTAAGGTGGTGTGAACTTGTAAAAGAGCAAGGGGTTACAGTGTGGAACTCAGTTCCTGTACTTTTAGATATGCTTACCTTGGAAGCAAAGGCAAATGGATATACATTTGAAAGCCTCAGATATGCTATGCAAAGCGGTGACTGGATTGGAATGGATCTTCCGAAAAGACTCAACGAGGTTGCACCCAATGCAAGATTTATTGCCATGGGAGGAGCTACAGAAGCAGCTATCTGGTCAAATTATCAAGAGGTATTACTTCCAATTGAAAAAAGTTGGAAAACGATTCCGTATGGGCATCCATTACCAAATCAGAAATATCGAGTTGTAAATGCAATGATGTATGATTGTCCTGATCTTGTAGCAGGTGAATTATGGATTGGTGGAGAAGGAGTGGCAGTTGGCTATATCAGTGAACCGGATCTTACAGATCAAAAATTCACAATTCAAAATGGAGAGAGATGGTATAAGACAGGAGATTACGGTAGATTTTGGAAGGATGGAACAATAGAATTTCTTGGGCGAAGAGATTATCAGGTTAAAATTCGTGGACACAGAATTGAACTTGAAGAGATAGAAAATAATATAAAAAATCATAATTGTGTGGAACAGGCAATAGTTATGCCAATTGAAAATGAGCAGGGGCATAAGTATTTGTCTGGTTTTGTTGTACCAAAATCTATCAATAATGAAAGCGTGGACGAAGTAATCAATGAAAAAGCAGAACAATTAAAAAGTGTTATGGATTCCATGAAAGAGGAACTTGCACCGGTTTCAAATGCAGATGAAATTAAGGAAAACCTAGATGATTGTGCAATACAAATGATGGCATATTTATGCGAAGAAATAAGAAAATCAGGTAAACCGGTAGTAGAAGAATATAAAAATCTTTATGAAATCTGGCTAGACAAAACAGCATCTATAAAAACAAATAATAATAGTGAGGTTACGTCTGAAATAGCGAAGGAGCTAAGGCTATTTGAAGATAATGCAATACCGATGCTTACAGGGAAAATTGAACCATATGAGTTTATGGAATCAAATAATTTTTACAGTATGGATGAGTTTGCAGATAAAACATCTGGTGCCACTGAAAAAAATACCCTTCTTTATAGATTGGCTTCCATATTAGCAAGAGGGAAAAAAGAAATTCGTATCTGGGAAATAGGAGCTGGTAAGGCAGAATACACAAAAGAATTGTTGGATAGTCTTAAAGGAATTAAGACAGAGTACATTATATCTGATAGTGCAGAGTCTCATCTTAGTAGAGCAAGAGAGGTACTGTTAAGTTATGATGTTAATTTTGCGGTTATGAATTTATCAGAGAGTGAATATGTGATTAAATCTCAAGCAGAGAAATTTGATGTAATAATAGCAGGTGATTCACTGCATCGAGAAAAGAATATATCAATGGCATTACGAAGAATAAGAGAATCTCTGAAAGATACAGGAGTACTTCTGGTTGGTGAAAAAACGCAAAAGGAAAATATAGCATATGTTACAGCCGGACTTTTGGCAAAGAAGGATGGAGGAAATATAACACTTTACAGTAATAGTGAATGGGAAAAATTATTTGAACAGGAAAAATTTGCGTGTATAGTTGCAGATTGCGATATACACACAAAACTGGGACAATTTAACCAAAATGTATTTATAGGGATAACGAAGGAAAAAAGAGCAATTATTGACAAGGAGGAACTGACAGAATATCTCGAAACAGTGGTTCCTAAATATATGGTACCTTCTATTATGTTATTCCTTGAGGAGATACCTATTACAGGAAATGGAAAAATAGACAGGCGAACACTTCAGGGGCTGTTGGCTAATGAAAAGATTGAAAGTAAGAAAACAAAACCGGAAGGAGAACTCGCTCTTCAGGTGGCAGAAATTTGGAAGAGGATACTTCATACAGATGAAATTTATCTGGAGGATGACTTTTATCTTTTGGGAGGAGATTCACTTCTTGCAACTCAGATGACAATTGGAATTAAAAAAGAATTGCATATGGAATTAGCACTTGAGGATATTTTCCAAAATCCGGTATTTGATGATTTTCTTAATTTAATTTTGGAAAAAAGAGAAGATATTGTAGATGTGGAAACGGATGAATTACCTGCCATAGTGTTTGAGCCGGAAAACATATATAAGCCGTTTCCGATGACAGATATACAGCAATCCTATTGGATAGGGCGAAGTGGAGCTTATGAACTGGGGGATGTGGGTGTACACTGCTATTTTGAGATGGACTGTGAACACCTTGATGTTGAGGAGTTAGAAAAAGCATGGAATAAGCTCATAGTGCGACATGATATGATGCGGGCTGTTATGCAAACCGATGGAAAGAATCAGATTATTTTGGAAAAGGTTCCATATTATCATATTGATGAGGAAACATTTGGCAAAGAGGAAGCAGATAAACTTATAGGGGTAAGAAAGAAAATGGCAAATCATGTATTTCAGGTGACAGAATGGCCAATGTTTGAAGTAAGAGCTTCCCATATAGGTAATCAGAAGACAAGATTGCACCTGAGTTTTGATAATATTGTATTTGATGGATTCAGTATTTTTAGATTATTTAATGAGTGGAAAGTCATATATAACCAAGAAGAATATTTACTTCCAGAGATAAGGGGAAGTTTTAGAGATTATTGTATGGCACAGGAAAAACTGAAAGATACACAGTTGTATGAAAAACAATTGAATTATTGGAAAGAAAGAGTTGAAACCATGCCACCAGCACCACAACTTCCACTTGTAGATGCAGATGAAGTAGAGAATCAGCAATTTACAAGATTTGAATGGCATCTTTCACGCGAGGAAAGAGAGAAAATAAAAAAAATCACAGAGAAGTATCATCTGACAAGTACAATAGTATTCCTTACCGCATATGCACAGGTATTAGGGCGTTACAGTAAGAGTCAGCATTTCACATTGAATCTTACAAGATTTCAAAAGTTAGCGTTGTATGAAGGAGTAGAAGAGTTAATAGGAGATTTTACAACGCTTACCCTTCTGGAAATTGATTTAAGACAGGGAGTAAATTTCCTAGAGAGATGTAGAAATGTGCAAAAACAGCTTTTAGAAGATATGAAGAATGCACTTGTGAGTGGAGTTGTAGTTGAAAGAGAGTGGCAGAAGGCTCAGAATAACCAGGGAGTATCCATGCCAGTAGTATTTACAAGTGGATTTGGTGTTAATTCAAAGGGTAACGTGGCAAATGAAGCGTTAGGAGATATTGTATATGGAGAGTCCCAGACATCGCAGGTATGGATTGATCATCAGATATCTGAACAGAATGGGCAGTTATTTTTGTCATGGGATGCGGTTTGCGGATTGTTCCCAGACCACTTTGTTGAAAAGATGTTTCATAGCTACCAGGAACTTATCAGAGCACTTATGCTTCAGGAAAACTGGGAAAGCACAAAGAGTTTAATAAACTTAAAAGATGTAGAAAAAATACAGAAAAACACATGGGAATATGCACAAGTATCAGGTGAAACGTTAGTATCATTATATGAAAAAAGCGTAAATAGATATGGAGACAGAATAGCGATTGAAAGTGCACATGAAAAGGTAACATATTCACAATTGGATCACAGGGTAAACTTAGTGGCAGCTAGTCTTATTAATGAAGGGATAAAACCGGGGGATGTTGTTGGAATTCTTTTGGAAAAAGGAATTAATCAGGTGTATGCAGCAATGGCAATACTTAAAGCGGGCGCGGTATATCTGCCGATTGATATTCATAATCCACGGAATCGAATTGAGAGCATATTGCGCCAGTCGCAGGCAAAACTAATGATAACGGAAAGTAATTGTAGTGAAGAATTAAAAGAAAGTTTTGCAGATTGGAATCCGTGTTGTATGGATGATTTGCTTTCAAGAAGAAAAGGTGATATTTACAATTATCCGATGGTAATAGATAGTGACATAGCATATATTATTTTTACATCAGGCTCTACGGGAGCACCCAAAGGAGTAGTAATTACTCATAGGGGAGCAGTAAATACGATTCTTGATGTAAATAAACGTTTTAACGTAACAAAGGAAGACGGAACAATATTTATTTCTAATCTGAATTTTGATTTGTCAGTATATGACGTATTTGGAATGTTATGTGTAGGTGGAAAGATTGTTGTTCCGGATGCAGATAAAGTAAAAGAACCAGCACATTGGATAGAGTTGCTTATAGAACATGGAGTCACTGTGTGGAATTCGGTTCCGGCATTTTTAACAATGTTGACTGATTATCAGGATGATAGAAAAGAACAGTTAGAAAATAGCCTTCGTCTTATTATGATGAGCGGGGACTGGATTCCGGTATCCCTGCCGGATAGGCTAAAAAATATATTTCATAATGTAAAGGTTGTATCACTTGGTGGAGCAACAGAGTGCTCTATCTGGTCTAATTATTATGTAGTTGAAGGTGAAGTACCACAAAACTGGAAATCAATTCCATATGGAAAACCTCTTACAAATCAAAGATTCTTTATATTAAATGAAATGGGCGAGGATTGCCCGATATGGGTTCCGGGAGAATTATATATTGCAGGTGAAGGTGTCGCAAAAGGTTACTGTCGAGATGAGGAAAAAACGAAAGCTGCATTTATTCCTATAGAGGGTGATGTAAATAGCAGGATGTATAGAACCGGTGATTTAGGAAGGTTTATGGCGGATGGAAATATTGAATTTCTTGGACGTGAGGATAACCAGATTAAGAAGAATGGTCATAGAATCGAGTGTGGTGAAATAGAAAGTCAGATTCGTGGAATTAATGGTGTGGAGAATGCCGTGGTAACAGCAACCAGGGAACAGCAGGTAATGATTACCGCACATCTTACATTGACAGATGATAGTGAGTTTTATAGATATGAGGAAGAAACAGATATATATGAAACAGAGACGTTTTTTGAAAAATGTGAGGGATTACAGAGGTATTTATCAGATGAAAAGTTACTCCAGTTTATGAATGCAGTTAATTTAGTTGCATTGGAATCTATGCTAAAGGATTTGATTACGCTCAATGGAAAAATTATGACTGAAAATCTCATAAATGAAATAGGTACAGAACGATATGGAGAAATAGGAAAGGCTGTTTTAAGTTTATATGTAGATATGCTTCAGGAGTCAGAAATATGGGCAGATGGAGAAAAATTAGATGAGGCTTTGATAGAAGTTGATAAACAATGGAGAAGTAACCCGAAAGTTGATGTTTTAATAGAGCTCTGGGAAAAGTTAGAGCAGAGTAGATCCCTGAGACTTATGATGCTTGAAGGAAAGAAGAGTGTAAAGGAAGTTATGGTAGAGGATACAGATATATTTCCTATGCCTGCCATTTTAGCAAAATATGATTTGGCAAAAGAAAAGTCCGATGACAGTTTAAGATGTTTGCTTGAAACATATGGCATTGCTTATGGTTCTAAAAAGGTAGAGGTTTTGGAAGTTGGATCAAGAGCAGCGGATGATACGAAAATACTAATCGATATTTTTGGGGATAGAGGCGCAGTAACATATGGTGATGAATCTTCGTACTACATAGATATTAAAAAGGAACAGTTTTACGATCAGATTGAATATATGCAAATGAATCTTGAGGACGAACCGTCGTTTATAAAAGAACACAGGAAGTTTGATTTGATTGTAGCAGATAATACGCTACATAGAATGAAAGATTTGAACAGAGCAGTTAAAAATCTGAAAGATAGACTTAAGGCGGGTGGTACGTTAATTTTGATAGAAAATTTACAGAATGTACCTTTAATGATGCTTACAACTGCGTATTTGGAAGAGGGATATCAATATTTAGAGGATGAACGCAGAGAAAGACATTTGCCAATGCTAGATAGAAATCAATGGATTAAAATCATGAAGGCGCAGCAGCTTGAACCTAGATTGGAAAATGTAATTGCAACAGAAAATCCGTGCAGTGGAAAACAGATAATGGTATTCCAAAAGGATGTTGTTGATGAGAAGGTACAGTATGAGTTACTTAGGGAGCAAATAAAGGAAAAGGTAGCAGAATATATGATGCCGGATAATATTTTAGTATATGAAAGATTTCCTTTATCAGCCAATGGAAAAGTGGATAGAAAGGTTTTGGTTAAGGTATCAGAGGATTTAGGTGAAGTTATTAAAAAGCAGGTAAAAGCAGCATCCACAGAACTTGAAAAACGACTGCTCGATGTGTGGACAAAAACAATGCATACAAAGGAGGCAAGCGTAGATGACAACTTCTTTACCAGTGGAGGGGATTCGCTTAAGGCAATTATATTTATTAATGCATTAAAAGAGCAGGAACAGTTGGAAGTATCATTACAAGAACTTTTTGAAAATCCGTCAGTTGAGCAGTTAGCCCAACTTATAGAAAACAGGGTGCAGACAGAAATAGTTGTAGATACAGAAGAAGGAGAACTGTAGAAATGGCAGAAAAAGTGAAAATATTAGTTTGTGGTGCCAGGTTTGGGCAGTTTTATATGGAAGCAATCAAGAAAAATGAAAAGTATGAGCTTGCAGGAATATTAGCCAGGGGGAGTGACCTGGCTAAAGCCTGTGCAAGACGTTATGAAACAGAACTATATACGGACTTAGAGGAAGCTTCAAAAAATATAGATGTTGTATGTATTGCGGTAAAAACGGGAGTCCTTGGTGGAAATGGGACGGAATTAGCAATTCGTTTTCTTGAAAAAGGAATTGCAGTTATTTTGGAGCAGCCGGTTCATTATCAGGATTTGACAAAGTGCTATCGAATAGCAAGAAAATATAAAACGGCATTTCATGTAGGAAATTTGTACTTGAATCTTCCGCAGGTAAAAAGATTTTTGTCGCTTTCGGATGAACTTATGAGGAGACAGCAATTAGCGTATATAAATGTTGATATGGCTACGCAGGTTTCTTATCCGTTTATTCGTATTATGACAGAACTCTTAGGTAAGACAAATCAATTGACAACAGCAGTTTTAGAACAGGGAAATGGTATTTTTCAAACCATGAGATTAACCTGGAATGGAGTAGAAATTCAGGTAAGAGCACAGAATCAGGAGGGAAATGCAGTTTCGGATAACTGTATGCATGTGTTGTTTCAGATAACTTTGGGAACGCAAACAGGAAATTTATTGTTGACAGATGCATGTGGAACTCTTATGTGGAGAAATAGAATGGAAATCCCCTCAATTTCTTTTGTGCCAGGGGATTTAGAGACTTGTGGAACTGAAGCAATGAGAAATGAACCAGTAAAAGTAATTAGCAAAGATAAGGGCAGTTATGGTGAAATTCTTGAAAATGTATGGACAAAGGCAGTAGATGCGGATATTGAAAAATTGCTTGAGATGAAAAAAGAAAGTAAGCTGATGGCAAAAGAAGGGGCATTGGAATTGTCGGCTTCTCAGAACTGGACAGTATTTACGCAGGCACTTGGTTATCCGGTAAAAATAGAGGAAACAGTTGTGCCAGAAAGTGGTTTTGAAGACATATTATCAGAATATCGCACAAATGCAAGTATGATGGAAAGGTATGAGCTTCTTACAATAGAGGAAACAAAAGAGGCTGTGACTGAACTGAATAAGGCATCGTTGTGGTCTATTGTAAATTATTTTCAGGAAGAGGGAATTTTTCTTGAAGATGATAAAAAGGTCACAGAACAGGAAATTATTAACAGAATAGAGATAGACCATAAATTTGATTTTGTTATAGACAGGTGGCTCCAAATTTTGGAAAAAAATCATTTAATTAGCAGAAAGGACTTATATTATAATGCAATTAGTGGTATAATACCAAAGTTAGAAATAGCTAACCAGTGGGAAAAGGCTTTGAGACTTTGGAAAGAACGTTTGGGGACCCAAGCTGTTGGAGAATATTTTTACTCAAGTGCCATGGCTCTTAAAGAACAACTGCAAGGAAAGGTAAAAGCGAATTATCTATTATATCCACAGGGAGATAGAAAAATTGCAGATGATTTATACCGTAATACTATGATTGCGTGGTATATGAATAGAAAAATTGCCAGTGAAGTAGCAAAGCAATTTAAAATAGCGGGTAAGCTAAAAATTTTAGAAGTGGGTGCCGGTACAGGTGCAACTTCTGATGTAGTTATAGAAGAAATAAAAGCAAGGGGATTGGAAGAAGGATTAGAGGAGTATTGTTATACCGATTTATCACCGTATTTTCTTGTTCAGGCCTCAGATAGGTACAATCAGGCAAAATGGTTAGTTACCAGAGAATTAGATATTAATAAGGCACTTGACGAACAGGGAATAGCGGAACAGTCTTATGACATAATTATTGCAGCAGGAGTAATAAATAATGTGGATGACACCGTATTTACATTAATGAATTTGGCAAAATGTCTGAAGCAAGATGGAAAGATATATGTGTCAGAGGCTATTGGGGAATCTATACAAATGCTTATTTCACAAGTTTTCATGATGCAGAAGGCAACAGATGAAAGAGGAGGAGTAAATCAGACATTTATGTCAAGAGAAATGTGGGAAAAAGCATTTGCAGGTGCTAACTTGAAGTTGGAAAAGATGATGCCGGATGAGGGTCATAAATTGCAGGCTTTAGAACAGAGTGTATTTGTTCTTAGAAGGGATGGCGTATAGAATGAGTGAATGGTTTCCGTTTCAGGATAATATGGGAAAAAAGCGTAAATTGTTGTATTGTTTTCATCATGCAGGTGGTACAGCATCAGTGTATCGAAGTTACATAGGAGCATCGAACGATTTCACAGTACTTCCGGTAGAGTTGCCGGGAAAGGCAGTAAGAATAAAAGAAGATTTTATTGATGATATGAACGAACTGACGAATCAGATTGCCAATGCAATCTCATCTCATAGTGGAAATAGAGAGATATATCTTTTCGGACATAGTATGGGAGCAATTATTGCCTTTTTAGTTGCAACAAAGTTAGAAAAAAAGTACCACAGAATACCAGAGGCATTGATTGTAGCAGGCAGACAACCACCTCATTTTCCCAATGTAGATAGGTATCATTCTGATATGGGAACAGAGGCACTTTTAACGGAAATGATTCGGATAGACGGAGCACCCGAATATTTGCTTGAAAGCAAAGAATTACAGAATTTTGTTTTGCCAATGATAAGAAGGGATTACAAGCTAAATGAATCTTTTCAGTATAATAATGAGCATGTATCCTGCCCGATATTTGCGTATGCGGGCAGTGATGATGCAGATGCTTCAAAAGATGTAATGCAGTATTGGGCGGATGTAACGTCAGGAGAATTTTATCTGGATGAGATATCTGGAAATCATTTTTTTGTGACAAGTGAAGAAAGTCATTTTTTTGAAAAAATGGAAAACGATTTATGCAGGATAGAATTTATGGAGCGTAAGTCTGCCGGTTAAAATTGTAAACAGAGCATGGAAAGGGGAAGGAGAAAGATGGCTTGAATGTGCATATAAAATATGCTTGCATTATAGGATGTATTGCAATCGGTCTTTTAATATATTTTAGAGCTTTAGGATATATAATTATTTACATGAATTTTCAAAGGAAAATAAAAATGAAATCATATCATAAGGATTATCATTTTGTGGAAGAAAATCATATGCAGCTCTTAAATGGAAGCTTTTTATCTAATGGAAACAGGTTGAAAAGTTATTTCATTACAAAGAATACCGGAAATAGTAAGCAAGTGGTTGTTTTGTCAAAAGGACATGGATGTTTTATTACAGATTATAAAGAGATAATTACGGAACTTGTTGGGGATGGCTATGATGTGTTTTCCTTTGATATTACAGGAAGTGGAGAGAGTGAAGGTGCATATCCGGGTGGTTATCAACAGTGGGTGATAGATTTGCAGGCTGCACTTAAGGTGGTTAAGAAGCAATATGATGATATATATATTTTGGGACACAGTATAGGAGGGTATGCAGCAGCAGCAGTGCTTAAGGATTGTGATGTGCCAATAAAGGCAGTGGTAGCTGTTGCCCCTATAAATTCAGGAACAGAGTATGCAACTTATATGCATAAGTGCATTCCCTGTATTTTTACAAAACAAGTTTGGATTGCGATGCATAAATATGAATTGAAACATTACAAAGAATATGTGGATTATACAGGGGTAGCCGGAGTAAATGCTACGGACATTCCGATACTTATTGTACAAGGGAAAAAAGATAGGTGGGTACCTGTAAAATGTAGTATTGCAGGATATAGCAAACAAATTATAAATTCTAATGCAAACATTCTGTTTATTGAGAAGGGTAAGCATTATTTACTAAATGATGAGAATGTTAGAAGTAACATAAGAAA
>ERZ1034984.677-NODE-677-length-37037-cov-9.135444_pt1 | contig 37037 bp, 35 predicted proteins | sample MGYA00520589_ERZ1034984 | MGnify/ENA primary metagenome ERZ1034984 (study PRJEB33766, sample SAMN09781790) | gut metagenome | biome: gut microbiome | host: Homo sapiens | place: Madagascar | study: EMG produced TPA metagenomics assembly of the PRJNA485056 data set... | reverse complement strand
ACTCGCCTTCACCCAAGAACTTGATTCCCGTTGAATCAACCAGCAAATGCAGTCCCGCTTGGCTGCGTGTGTACGGCACTTGTACATTCAAATCGAGCTGGCGTCGACACAGCGTGCTGAAGTTGGGCACAGGCCAGGCAAGGCCGTTCAGTTGCCGCACCGATTGCACCAAACCTGTGGTTTGCCTGAGCGCCAAGCCAAACAGGTTCTTGAGCGTCCAACAAAATTGGATGGCTGCATCAGAGAACTTCCGACTGCGTCCGCGTTTGCCACTTGCCGTGGCAAACCAGCACATACAGCGCAGATTCAAGCGTCAGCACGATGTCCTCCTGCGAGGTTTCAGGCACATGGGCGCAGTGTGTCGTCTTTGCCCCGGCGCTTGGCTGGCATGTGCAATGTTTTGCGGGGCAGTCCCACAGATGCCGCTGCGGCAGTCAGGCCTGCGGGGAAGACAGCTTCATCAGCACCAGTCCGCTGACGATCAGCACCGCGGCCAGCACACGCATGGCACTCACCTGCTCGCCGAGCACGGCAATGCCCACGATGAAGGCGCCAACCGCGCCAATGCCTGTCCAGATCGTATAGGCCGTTCCCAGCGGCAGACTGCGCATGGCCAGAGACAGCAGGCCGAAGCTGGCGACCATGGTCACGAAGGTAATCACACTGGGAACCAGGCGGCTGAAGCCATGCGACTGCTTCATGGTGTAGGCCCACACCACTTCCAGCACCCCTGCGACCACCAGATAAAGCCATGCCATACGAGACTCCTTGCATTGCGAAGATGCGGGCCGTCCCGTGATGGAGATCACCAGCGCAGGTCGTCCTGTGCCGGGCAGTGTTGCACTGCAGATGGAGTAGCCATTGTAGGCAGCCACCACTTTGCACCCTCAGCCCTGCCACATGCCCCGCAAGCCTCTGGGTGGTTGTCACGCCACAGTGCTGACTGCAGTTCCTACAGCCTCCATCCCCTGATGGCTGACCTGCTGCATGCCCATGCTTTGCTACAACCCATGACATGGCAATCCGCCATGTTCTGCAAAGTGAGCCCCATGCCAACGACTGCATCACGTCCCCCTGCCAAGTCCGCTGCATCCAAGGCAGCCCAACCAGCAGACGCCAAGCGCGCAGCGATTGCCAAAGCCAAGGCCACCGCCCCTCATGTGGCTGCCCGCATTGGCAGCACGCCCAAAACCAAGTTTCGCGGCAACCCCGATCTGTTTGGCCGTCTGGTCGAAGACCATGACCGCCACCGCGCGTTGCTGGCCATGATTGGCGAGACCTCGGGTAAGTCGCCAGACCGCAAAAAACTTTTCAGAGAATTGACACTGGAGCTCAAAAGCCACGCCGCTGCCGAAGAGCAGGCACTGTGGTCCAGCGTGATGCGCAACCCCGCCAACACCGACGACGCACGCCACGCTGTGGCCGAGCACAAGGCGATTGACGACATGCTGGCCGATCTGGCCGCACGTGACATGGCATCACCTGGCTGGCTGCGGCGCTTTGCGGCCCTGCGCGAGGAGTATCTGCACCATATTGCAGAAGAAGAGCAGGAGCAGTTTGTGGCGGCTGAAAAGCATCTTTCAGCCGGTGACCTGCGCTACATGCAGCAGGTCTTCAACCGCCGCAAAAAAGAAGAAAAAGCCAGCACCCAGGTGAAGAAGCAAATCAAACTCAAAGATTGATAGCGTTTAGCGCTTGATAAAAGCCACTTTCAGACACAAAACATCGTGAAAGTGGCTTTTTATCAGCGCAAGCCGCTATGCATTTTTGCTTCTGCGAGCACGCACTGCTGCCGCCAGCTGCTCCAGCACAGGAATGGTCTGCTCCATGCTGATGCAGGCATCGGTCAGCGACACGCCGTATTGCAGCGCCTGCCCCTCCACGATGTCCTGGCGGCCTTCGTGCAGATGGCTTTCAATCATCACACCGCTGATGCGTGTTTCGCCTGCGGCAATCTGCTGCGCCACATCAGCTGCCACGTCCACCTGGCGGCGGTGCTGCTTGCTGCTGTTGGCGTGTGACAGGTCAATCATCACCTGGGGGCGCAGACCGTTTTTCTCCAGCATGTCGCAGGCAGACTGCACATCCGCCGCGCTGTAGTTGGGCTGCTTGCCACCGCGCAGAATCACGTGGCAGTCCTGGTTGCCACGGGTTTCAAAAATCGCGGCCTGGCCCATCTTGGTCATGCCCATGAAGGCATGGGGTGCCTGTGCGGCCAGAATCGCGTCGCAAGCCACCTTGACGCCGCCGTCCGTGCCGTTCTTGAAGCCCACAGGGCAGGACAAACCGCTGGTCAGCTGGCGGTGGCTCTGGCTTTCCGTGGTGCGAGCGCCAATCGCGCCCCAGGTGACCAGATCGCTGATGTACTGGGGCGAGAGCAGGTCCAGAAATTCCGTGCCCACGGGCAGGCCCAGCCCCACCACATCCAGCAGCAGCTTGCGCGCCAGCTCCAGCCCTTCGTTGATGGCAAAGCTGCCGTCGCGGCGCGGGTCATTGATATAGCCCTTCCAGCCCACGGTGGTGCGCGGCTTTTCGAAGTACACCCGCATGATGATCAGCAGGTCCTGCGACAGCGCATCGGCATGCACTTTCAACTGGCGCGCGTAGTCCATGGCCTGCTCGTGGTCGTGGATGGAACAAGGGCCAACCACCACCACCAGCCGGTCGTCCTGCCCATGCAGCACGCGCGATACCGCATCGCGGCTGCTTTCCACCAGTGCATGTGCCTGCTCGGTCGCTGGCAGCCACTCCTGCAGGATGGCGGGGGTAATCAGGGGACGCACCGCCTTGATGCGGGTGTCGTCAATGCGGGTCATGTCCAGCGTAGAAAACTGCGCCGGTTTGGTGTAGGTAGGCGAAATCATGGACGATATTGTCCCCCCTCTGCGGCCAACCCGGCGTCAGCCGGGCACGACAGCATTTTTCGTAGCTGCCAGCGCTTGCACCATGGGCGCTGGCAGCCCGTTGGGCTTTACACCGCTGCTGCCTCGTCGGCAGTTTCCAGCAGCAAGATATTGCCCACGGTCGCGCCATAGTTCTGGGCCACGCGCTTGCGCTGCTTGAGCACGGCCTTGTCCTTGCTCACCAGCAGGGCCTGGTGCTGGCTGGCCAGGTCCAGAAAGTGCTGGTCATCCGGATCGGTGCAGGTAAAGCGGATCTTGGGCGCTTCGGCCACGTATTCCACGGCGGCGTCAAAAGCCGCCATCACGCCTTCAGGCGTCTTGCCGTAGAACGACACACGCGGCGCAATCTGGCTGTAGTGCAGCACACGCTCCAGCTCAATGCGCTGGGCCTGGTCGGCAATCCAGCGCACTTCGCCCCGGGCGACCAGTTCGCGGATGGGCGGGATGTGCGGGTCATCAAAGATCAGCATGTCCAGCACCACGTTGGTGTCCAGCACCATGGGGCGTGGCAAAGGGCCGGTGTAGCCTGCATTGCAGGCAGGCCACTTCAAGACAATTTTCATGGCTCAGGCCTCGTCAGCTGGGCGCTGTGCGCTCTCATCTTTACGGGGCTTGACGGCACCCTTGATCATGTCAAAGCGAAACAGTCGGCACTCGATGGGGCCGTTCCACATCGGTGTGCGGCGCGATTCCTTCAGGCGCATCTTGCCGGGCAGCTTCAGGTCTGGCGTGAGCATCCAGGCACTCCAGCCGCTGTAGTTTTTCTTCCAGTGGCTGGCCAGCTGGCTGAAGAACTCCACGCCGTCTTCGGTCTGTGCAGTCTCGCGGCCTGCACGCTCCACCACGTTCATGCGCTCACGTGCATTGCGGCCAGCACTACCGGCTGCGGCAATACGTTCGCCATACGGGGGGTTGAGCAGCATCATGCCGGGCTGGTCGCAGGGGGGCATGCGCTGCAGCGCATCGCCGCCGCGCAGCTGCACGGTCTCGGCCACACCGGCACGCTCGGCATTGCGCTGGGCAAAGTCCACCATGCGGTGCGACACGTCCGAGCCAAAAATCGGCACCGGGCTTTCGTCCAGGATCTTGGATTCGGCTTCGTCCAGAATGGCTTCCCACACGTGGCGCTGGAAAGGCACCAGCTTTTCAAACGCAAAACGGCGCAGGATGCCTGCGGGAATCTTGCGGGCAATCTGTGCGGCTTCGATCACCACCGTGCCAGAGCCACAGCAGGGGTCGTACAGCGGCTCAGGGTTGGGGCCATGTGGGTCCCAGCCGGTAGCGGCAAGCATGGCCGCAGCCAGCGTTTCCTTCAAAGGTGCATCGCCCTTGTCTTCACGCCAGCCGCGCTTGAACAGCGCTTCACCCGAGGTGTCGATGTACAGCGTACAGGTGTCCGTGGTCAGGTGCATGTGCACGCGCACGTCGGGGCGGCTGGTTTCCACGCTGGGGCGCACGCCATGGCGCTTGGCGCGGAAACGGTCGGCAATCGCGTCCTTGACGCGCAGGGCAGCAAAGTTCAGGCTGGTCAGCGGGCTGTGCTGGGCCGTCACTTCAATCTTGAAGGTTTCCTTGGGCGTAAACCAGATTTCCCACGCCACTTCGCTGGCGGCACGGTACAGGTCGTTTTCGCTGCGGTATTCGGTGTACGACAGCTCCACCAGCACGCGCTGCGCCAGGCGGCTGTAGAGGTTGAGCAGCATGGCATCGCGCCACATGCCACGCACCATGACGCCGCCTCGGCCGGTGAGCACATCGTCATTGCCCACGCCGGTGATGGCACGCACTTCGTCGGCCAGATAGCCCTCAACGCCAGCGGCGCAGGGTAAAAACAGATGCAGTTGATTCATAAGATGCGTTCAAGCATACGCGCACTTGGTGGTTTCAAGCGCTACCCCGCAGAAATGTCGAGGCTGCACGCGCCTATTGCACGGCCAAACCCTGTCCGGCACAAGTGCTGCGGGCTACAGAATGTGGCACCGCTTTGGAAATAAAAATAGCTGCTTGCGCTTGTCAGTACTGCATTTCGACAACAAAAGATATCGAAAACCAATCTACACAAGCGCAAGCAGCTATATTTTTACAACTGTTGCGAGAGCCTAGAAAGCCACGCCCGCCACCAGCATCACATTCGCATAAGGCGTGCATTCGCCGGTACGAATGACGGCACGCGCCCGTGCGTTGCGCTGCTTGAAGTCTTCGTGCGATACGGCTTCCACCGGCAGATCGCGCCAGGCGGCAGGCAGCCAGGCAGGCATCTGACCATCGGTGGCAGCCAGTGTTTCGGTGGCCAGCACCATGCGCTCGACCTGCATCTCGCTCTCCAGCGCTTCCAGCACCAGGTCGATACGGGGCAGACCACGCATGACGGCCAGGTCAATGCAAGGCACACCGGGGGGCACGGGCAGACCTGCGTCGCCCACCACAATCATGTCGTTATGGCCCAGCTGCGCCACCAGGTGCGACAGGGCTGCGTTCAGGAGTTTGGTTTTTTTCATGGGGCTTTGACCTCGCTACGCTGGGGAATGGAGGGCTGTGCACCGGCACGGCCAATGCACAGGGCAGCGGCCTGGATGGCCCATTCCACGGCTTGCGCCAGCGTGCAGCCTTCACCCAGACGGGTGGTCATGGTGCCCAGGAAAGTGTCGCCCGCCGAGGTGGTATCCACCACCTGTACCTTGGGCGCAGGATGCACGCTATGGCCTGATGCATCCAGTGCCAGTGCGCCCTGGCTGCCCAAAGTGACCACCACACGACGCACACCCTGGCTCAGGAAATGCTGCGCCGCAGCCAGTGCGCTGTGCGCATCGGTCACGGCCATGCCAAACAGTTCTGCCGCTTCATGCTCGTTCGCCACCAGGGTGTCGATCATGGGCCACCATGCGCTGGGCACAGCCTTCACGGGCGAGGGGTTGAGCACCACCTTGCAGCCCACTGCATGCGCCACAGCCATCGCGCGATCCAGCACGTCCAGCGGCGTTTCAAACTGCACCACCAGAAAGTCGCTGGCTTTCAAAGTTTCTGCAAAGCTGGCGGGCAGATCGGCCAGCGCATTCGCACCGGGAATCACGGCAATGCGGTTGCTGCCATCCTGCTCCACCATCACCACGGCAGAACCTGTCGCCACGCCGTCATGCACGGCCACATGCGAGACATCGATGCCATCCAGCACCAGCGCGTTGCGCAGCTCCTTACCATGGGCATCGCGGCCCACAGCGCCGACCAGTGCCACCTGTGCTCCGTGGCGGGCACAGGCCACGGCCTGGTTACCACCCTTGCCGCCGGGGATGTAGCTCAGGCTCTGGGCATGCACGGTTTCACCGCGCACGGGCATGGTGTCGCAGCGCAGCACCACGTCCATGTTCAGGCTGCCCAGCACCACGATACGGGTCTTGTTGGAAGACATGGCACCCCCTGCTTAGTGCTTGCGCGCTGCGCGGCGCTGGCGGATGGTATCCACCACCACGGCGACCACGATCACCACGCCGGTGATGATGCGCTTGCTGGGCTCGCTGGCACCAATCTGGGCCAGACCGGCTTCCAGCACGGCAATGATGAGCACACCAAAGAAGGTGTTGATCACCGAGCCACGGCCACCCATCAGGCTGGTGCCGCCAATCACCACGGCTGCGATCACCTGCAGCTCCATGCCAGCGCCTGCATTGGGATCTGCCGCTTCCAGACGGGCCGACTGCATCAGACCTGCGAGCGCTGCCAGAAAGCCCATGGCCGCAAACACGATGACGCGGATAGGACGAGGGTCCACACCGGCCAGACGCATGGCTTCTTCGTTCGTGCCAATGCCCACCACATAGCGGCCAAACACGGTGCGCGAGAGGATGAGCTGGCCAACAATGACCACCACGATGGCAATGAAGAACGAGGCCGACAGCCCGCCCAGCCAGGGGGTCGCCAGACCGCCCATGGCATCACCCACATACTGGGTGCGCGAATCCGTCACCAGATAGGCCCCGCCACGCACGGCTTCGAGCATGCCCAGCGAAACAATAAAGCTGGGCAGCTGCCAGGCCACGGAAATACCGCCGGTAATCGTGCCGCAGACCACGCCCACGAGCAGACCCAGCACGGCTGCGCCCCAGGGGCCCCACTCCCACTGCAGCATGGCTGCAGCGGCGGCGGCAGCGCTCAGTGCCAGCACCGAGCCTACCGACAGGTCAATACCCGCAATGATCAGAATGAAGGTCATGCCCACGGCCATCACGGCCAGGGCAGGAATTTCATTGGCGATCGACAGCAGCGTGTCCTTGGTAAAGAAGTAGTCCGACAGCGAACTGAACAGCGCCACCATGGCGATCAGCACCACGATCAGGCCGATGTACGTGCCCATTTCCTGGCGCCATGGACTGTGTACTTTTTCTGGATGAGAAGCAGGGGAAGACATGCGTATTGAATCGTTGTTTAGGCCGCAGTGGCTGCAGCAGTTTCTTCAGTAACGTCACCAAATGCGGCGGCCAGCAAGGCTTGCTGCGACCACTGGCCACGCTCGAAGGTCGCCACCAGGCGGCCCTGGTGCATCACGGCAATGCGGTCACACAGCTCCATGAGCTCGCGCAGATCGCTGGACACCACCATCACGGCCTTGCCCTGGTGGGTCATGGTGTTGATCTCGGCGTACAGATCGGAGCGCGCACCCACGTCCACGCCACGGGTCGGCTCGTCCAGCAGCACCACGGGGCAGTCACGGTGCAGCCAGCGCGCAAAAATCACTTTCTGCTGGTTGCCGCCACTGAGCGTGCCCACGGACTGCTCAGCGTTAAAGGAGCGCACACGCAGGCGCTGCACCATTTGCTTGGCCAGCTGTGCTTCACGGCTGCGGTTGAGCCAGCCACCTGCGGACACGGAGCGCATATGGCTCAGCGAGGTATTGACGCGAATGGACTGGGGCAGCAGCAAGCCCTGCGCCTTGCGGTCTTCCGTAATCAGGGCAATACCGGCGCGCACGGCCTGCATGGGGCTGCGCCAGTTCGGTGCCACGGTCTGTGCCTGCTGGTCAGGGTGCTGGCCGGTCAGCTCGATAGAGCCGCTGTCTGCCTTGTCTGCGCCGTACAGCAGGCGCAGCAGTTCGGTGCGACCAGCGCCCACCAGACCCGCCACACCCAGCACTTCGCCAGCGTGCAGCTCCAGGCTGACGTTCTTGACCACATCGCCACGGCACATGTTTTCTGCACGCAGCAGCACGGGGCCGGCCTTGCGGCGGGGCTTTTCATCCAGCGTTTCCACGTGGCGGCCAACCATGCGCTCCACCAGTGTGGCTTCCGACAGACCCTGCATGGGCAGCACATCCACCAGACGGCCGTCGCGCAGCACAGCCACACGCTCGGCCACGCGCTGCAGTTCTTCCAGACGGTGTGAGACGTAGACCAGCGCCACGCCCTGCGCCTTCATCAGGTCAATCTGTGCAAACAGGTGTTCAATTTCCTTGGCCGTGAGCATGGCCGTGGGCTCATCGAGCACCAGCACGCGGTTGCCATCGCGCAGGTTGCGCGCAATTTCCACCATCTGCTGCATGCCAATGCCCAGCTCGGACACCTTGGTGCGTGGTTCGATATGGTCCAGCCCCATCTTGGCCAGCTGTTCGCGCGCCATTTCGTGCAGGCGCTTGCGATCCACCAGGCCAAAGCGGTGGGGCAGGCGGTCGAGCAGCAGGTTCTCGGCCACCGTCAATGTGTTTACCAGCCCCAGCTCCTGCAGCACCATGCGCACGCCCTGACGCTCTGCGTCCGTACGTGACACGGGTGCAAAAGGCTTGCCCATCAGCGTCATCTGGCCGCGCGATGCCTGCACCAGGCCGCACATGATCTTGGAACATGTGCTCTTGCCTGCGCCGTTCTCGCCGGTCAGCGCCAGCACCTCGCCAGCGCGCAGGTCCAGACTCACGCCATCGAGCACCGTGCTATCGCCATAGTCCTTGCCGATGCCTTCAAGCCGCATGACCACCTGACCGTGGTCTGCAGGAGTGGGGTGTGCCATGTCTGCCTCTTACTTCGTCACCAAAACCACGTCGGTTTTGACTTCAGCAGGCAGCTGGGCCTGGGGTGTCTTGTCCTGGATGGCCTTCAGGGCCACATCAATACCGAAAGCCGCCTGCTTGGCAGCAAACTGGTCTGCCGTGGCCAGCACGCGGCCGTCCTTGAGCAAAGGCTTGATGGCCTGGATGTTGTCGTAGCCCACCACCAGCACCTTGCCTGTCTTGCCCGCAGCCTTGACGGCGGCCACAGCACCCAGAGCCATGGAGTCGTTACCAGCCAGCAGTGCCTTCAGATCGGGGTTCTCACGCATCATGCCGGCGGCCACGGTGTTGCCATTGGCAATTTCCCAGTTGCCGGACTGCACGCCCACGATGTTCATCTTGGCAGCGTCCATGGCGTCCTTGAAGCCTGCGGTGCGCTGCTGTGCATTGGTGGTGGTAGACACGCCTTCGATGATGCCGACCTTGTCGCCGGCCTGCAGTTGCTGGGCCAGATAGTCGCCCACCAGCTTGGCGCCGTAGCGGTTGTCAGGCCCCACAAAAGGAATGTTCAGGTTCTTTTCCTTCAGGGCTTCGGGGTCCAGACGGTTGTCGATGTTCACCACGATCACGCCCTTGTCCACGGCGTTCTTGAGCACGGGCACCAGCGCCTTGGAGTCAGCAGGTGCGATCACGATGGCATCGGCCTTCTGCGCCACCATCTGTTCGACCATCTTGATCTGGGCTGCGGTGTCGGTCTCGTTCTTGATGCCGTTGCTCAGCAGCACGTAGTTGCCGTGCTCCTTGTTGTGTGCCTTGGCACCGTCTTCCATGGTGCGGAAGAACTCATTGGCCAGCGACTTCATGACCAGCGCCACCTTGGGCTTGTCCTGCGCATGCACGGCGGGTGCAAAAGCACCAAAAGCGGCCAGTGCGGCTGCACCGATAGCCAAGAGGGTATGACGACGTTGTTGCATATTGGTTCTCCGAGCGCAGGGCACTCAACTGGGTTACGAGCAAAAAACAAAACGCTGCCCGCAGGCAGCGCATAAGTAATAACCGTAATATCCGCGCGATTCTAGCGAGCGCTCACCAGCTTAGCCAATCGCCCCGAGCAAACCAATACAGCGTTAACGGGTTGCTCCGTTCGCTTACAACGCTTTTCTCAAATTTGCTGGCGCAATTTTCAGCGCCTCCCGGTATTTCGCCACCGTGCGGCGGGCACATTCGATGCCCTGCTCCTTGAGCATCTCGGCAATCTGGCTGTCCGACAGCGGTTTTTTGGGGTTCTCTGCACTCACAAACTGGCGGATCAGCGCACGCACTGCCGTACTCGACGCATTGCCGCCCGTCTCTGTACCCAGGCCGGAACCGAAGAAGAACTTCAGCTCATAGGTGCCGTGGGGCGTGGCCATGTACTTGGCCGTCGTCACACGGCTGATGGTGGATTCGTGCAGCCCCAGCTCGTCCGCAATATCGCGCAGCACCAGCGGACGCATGGCCAGCTCACCGTGGATGAAGAAGTTTTTCTGCCGCTCCACAATGGCTTTGGACACGCGCAAGATGGTGTCAAAGCGCTGCTGCACGTTCTTGATGAACCAGCGCGCCTCCTGCAGGCGCTGCTGCAGCATGGCGTGGCCCTCGCTGCCCTTGTGGCTGCGCAGCGCACCGGCATAGACCTCGTGCACACGCAGACGCGGCATCACATCGTGGTTGAGCTGCACGCTGAACTGCATCAGGCCATCGCCCCCTTTGCGGTTCGTTTTCTGCACGATCACATCGGGCACGATCACATGCCGCTCCACATCCACAAAGCGCCGCCCGGGCTTGGGCTCCAGCCGTGCAATCAGGCCCAGCGCTGCGCGCACGCGGCTTTCAGGCAGACCGCAGACCTGCATGAGCTTGCGCACATCACGGCGCGCCAGCATGTCCAGCGGCTGGGCACACAGCTGCAAGGCGGCTTCCAGCAGCGCGGGGTCGTCACCGCCTTGCTCCTGCAGATAGCGCAGCTGCAGGCGCAGGCATTCGGCCAGATCACGCGCCCCCACACCCACGGGTTCCAGCGACTGCAGCAGACGCAGCGCCACCGTGAAGTGGTGCATCAGCTCCTCAAGCTGTTCTTCATCTTCACTGCCTGCCAGGCCAATGGCCAGTTCTTGCAGCGAGTCTTCCAGATAGCCGTCGTCGTTGAGGTTTTCAATCAGAAAGCGCAGGGCGCAGCGCTGCACTTCCGACAGGCGCAGCGACAGTGCCTGCTGGTGCAGATGGTCCGTCAGAGATTCGTGGCAGCGGGCCAGTTCCAGTGCAGAAGGGGCATCCTCGTCCTCATTGCGCTTGCCGCGTGCCGGTGCTTCACCACCCCACTCTGCGTCATCCAACGCCCCCATGTCTACACTGCCATCGCCCTCCCAGTCCTGGGGCAGATCGGCAGCTTCTACCACGTGAATTTCTGAATCTTTTTGCCCTTCAGCGCCCGTGGATACGGCGCTGTCAGCTACAGAAAAATAAGTTTCGTCGCTGGCATGCACATCCGCCTCTGGCGCGGAATTTGCATGCTCCACGCCAAAGGCCTCGCGTTCGACCTCTTCGGCAGACAATTCAAGAAATGGGTTTTCGTCGAGCATCTGCTCGACTTCCTGAGAAAGCTCCAGGGTCGACAGCTGCAGCAGTCGAATAGATTGTTGAAGTTGCGGCGTCAACGCCAGATGTTGTGAGACCCGCAGTGACAAACTTGGCTTCAACGCTGTACCCCTCTTTGCTCTCTCGACCTTTGTTGTTATTGATGACGCTGCAGGGGAGGTCTACATCCGGAAATGTTCGCCGAGGTATACCCGGCGCACATCCGGATTCTCGACAATCTCCTGCGGCGTTCCCTGTGCCAGCACTGTGCCATCGCTGATGATGAACGCGTGGTCACAGATGCCCAGTGTTTCGCGCACATTGTGATCAGTAATCAAGACGCCAATGCCGCGCTCCTTGAGGAAGCTGATGATGCGCTGAATCTCGATCACGGCGATGGGGTCAATACCGGCAAACGGCTCATCCAGCAGGATGAAGCGCGGATTCGTGGCCAGTGCACGGGCAATCTCCACGCGGCGGCGCTCACCACCGGACAACGCCAGCGAAGGCGACTTGCGCAGGTGGTCCACGCGCAGCTCCTGCAGCAGCGTGGTCAGTTGCTGCTCAATGGCTTCGCGCGACAGCGATTTGCCACTGGCATCTTTTTGCAGCTCCAGCACGGCACGCACGTTGTCTTCCACATTGAGTTTGCGAAAGATCGATGCTTCCTGCGGCAGGTAGGACAGACCCAGGCGCGAGCGCTGGTGAATCGGCATATTGCCCACGGAGTGGCCGTCAATCAGCACATCACCACCGTCGCTGCGTACCAGCCCCACGATCATGTAGAACGACGTGGTCTTGCCCGCGCCGTTGGGGCCGAGCAGCCCGACGACCTCACCCTTTTGCACGGTGATGGACACGTCTTTGACCACCTTGCGGCTGCCATAGGACTTGGCCAGATGCCGTGCCTCGAGCTTGCTCACCGCGGCAGTGTCTTGGGTCTTCTCGGCCATTAGTTTCCTTGCAGTTTCAGTGCATCCGAAGGCTGCAGCGTCTGTGCAGGTGCGCTGGACGGTGCTGGCGTAGTGTTCTTGGGCGCCAGGATGGCTCGGACACGGCCGCCGGAGCCAGCAGGGGCTGACGAAGGCTCATTGCTGCGCTTTGCGCCATCCACGGTGAACACGTCCGTGAGGTTGTTGTAGGTGATGACGCTGCCCATGATGTCGTCACTGAGCTGGCCACCCGTGTAGCGGCGCAGCTGGCCGCGGCGGATGAACTTCACGTCATCCGTCTTGCCGTTGTATTCAATGATCTCGCCCTCGCCCTCGATCACCTCTTCAGGTGCTCCCGGTGCGGTATCGCGCTTCTGACGGAAATAGGCACGCTGGCCCGGGGCAGCCTTGACCACGCCATGCTGGTAGCCTTCGGCATCCTGCCGTACATCCAGCTGTTCGCCGCGCAGCACGATGGTGCCCTTGGTCATCACCACATTGCCCGTAAACACGCTGGTCTGCGTCAAGTCGTCATGGCGCAGCGCGTCCGACTCGATATTCATGGGTTTGTCGCGGTCAGCACGCTCGGCATGTGCAAGGCCTGTGGCCCCGGCGAGGGCTGTCAGCAAAAGACAGGTGATGAGTTTGGAGTTCATGGGCAAGGCACGTTTCTTGCGACACATTGTAGTCATGCCGCTTGTGGTCCATAAAAAAGTCCGCATGGCGCGGACTTTTCATTCAGCTACAGATGCAGAGCTTACTTGGTGCTCTGGGCAATCAGGTAATCCACCACCAGCAGCACATTGGGCATGCTGCCAGCCATGGGACCATCGGTGTAGTAGCGGCCTGCCACACCAATGGAGGGCACGCCTTCTACGTCGTAAGCCTGTTGCAAGGCAGTGGCCTTGCGCACCTGGCTGGCTACGTTGAAGGAGTTGTAGATCTCCTTGAACTTGGCCACGTCCACACCCTGCTTGCCTACCCATGCAAAGATGGCGTCGTCAGTGGCCAGACGGTTGCGCTCCACGTGGATGGCATGGAAAGCCTTGGCGTGCATGGCATCGAAGTTGTCCATGGCCTGCAGCGTGTAGAAAAGCTTTTGCTGGGGCACAAAGCTCGAGTTGAACGCCACAGGTACGCGGCGCACCACGACGTTCTCAGGCGCCTTGGCCTTCCAGGCCGCAAACACAGGCTCAAACGCATGGCAGTGCGGGCAGCTGTACCAGAAGAACTCCACCACTTCGACCTTGCCAGCGGGCACATCAGTAGGCGCAGGCTTGGACAGGCGGCGGTACTGCTTGCCTTCCTGAGGCACGGCAGGCTGGGCGATCGCAGGGCTCAGGCCCCAGGCCAGAGAGGTGGCAGCCGTGGCTGCAGCCAGAGAGAAATGGCGGCGTTGCATCAAAAGGACTCCTTCTCGAAATATGGCATGTCAGAGCCTGTCAGGCCCCATAAGTTCACTGCTGCACGCGCACCATGCTGGAATCGATGCCTGCATCGTCCAGCCTTTGCTTGAGCTGCGCAGCATCCCCGCGCTTGTCAAACGGACCAATGCGCACGCGGAAGACCACACGGCCATTTTGCTCACGCTCGCTGATGCGAGCTTCCCAGCCCATCATGGCCAGCTTGGCGCGCTGTGCGTCTGCATCTGCCTTGCTGCGGAAGGCGCCAGCCTGCACAAAGTAGTGAAAGCCGTCATTGGCAGCTGCTGCTTCTGCCGCAGCCTTGGCCTCAGCAGCCTTGAGCTGTGCATGCGCCAGATCACCCAGCGGGTCGGCAGACACGGCAGGCGGCTGCGCCACAGGGTTCTGTGCAGAGGTCGCAGGGGCAGACGGCTGCACCTCAGGCGCAGCAGGTGCCGCACCACGCTCAGGCTGAGCGCCTGTCAGCGGTGCATTGGGGTTCCAGTTGCGATAGCGCTCACTATCGCCCTGGCGGTCATCTGCAGACCGAGGATCACCCTTGAAGGGCACGGGCATCTTGGTGACGTAAACCGCCACCCCCAGTCCGATACCCAGACCCAGAATCACACCGATGATGAGACCAAGGAGGGTGCCTCCCCGTTGCTGATTACCCATAAGACTGCCTGTCACCTTGCTTGATAGTTCACTGAGAGTGGCTTACATGCGCTCGGGCGCGCTCACGCCCAGCACTGCCAGGCCATTGTGCAGCACCTGTGCGGTCGCGGCGACCAGTGCCAGACGTGCCAGCTTGACCTGTTCATCATCCACCAGAATGCGCTCGGCATCGTAGTAGCTGTGATAGCAGGAAGCCAGGTCACGCAGGTAGAAGGTCACATCGTGCGGTGCATTGCCGTTGGCAGCCGCCGTCAGCATCTCGGGGTACTTGGCCAGCATCAGCATCAGCGCCTGGGCCTGTGGGCCTTCCAGTGCCGACAGATCCACGTCCTTGAGCTGCTCCAGCTTGCCGCCCTGCTCCTGCCAGGTGCGCAGCACCGAGCAGATGCGTGCATGGGCGTACTGCACGTAGTACACAGGGTTGTCGTTGTTCTGCGCCACGGCCAGGTCCACGTCGAAGGTGTACTCGGTATCGGGCTTGCGGCTCAGCAGGAAGAAGCGCACGGCGTCCTTGCTGGTCCACTCGATCAGGTCACGCAGCGTCACGTAGGAGCCTGCACGCTTGCTGATCTTGACCTCTTCGCCATTGCGCACCACGCGCACCATGGTGTGCAGCACGTAGTCAGGGTAGCCAGCGGGAATGCCCACATCGGCCGCCTGCAGGCCAGCGCGCACACGGGCGATGGTGCCGTGGTGGTCGGTGCCCTGAATGTTCACGACCTTGGTAAAGCCACGCTTGAACTTCTGGATGTGATAGGCCACATCAGGCACAAAGTAGGTGTAGTGCCCGTCGGTCTTGCGCATCACGCGGTCCTTGTCGTCACCGTATTCGGTGGACTTGAGCCACAGTGCGCCGTCCTGTTCATAGGTCTTGCCATTGGCAATCAGGCGCTGCACGGTCTCGTCGACATAGCCGTTGGTGTAGAGGCTGGACTCCAGGTAGTACTGGTCAAACTTCAGGTTGAATGCCTGCAGATCCTTGTCCTGCTCATTGCGCAGATAGGCCACGGCAAACTGGCGGATGTTGTCGTAGTCCTCCACATCGCCATTGGCGGTGAACTCACGGTCGTCCGCATGCACGGTTTCCTTGTTCAGGAAAGCCTTGGCAATGTCGGCAATGTAGTCACCGTTGTAGAAATTCTTGGCCAGGGGGTTGTCGCTGTCGGTGGGCCAGCACTCGTCACCGGGCTTGAAGCCCTTGGCACGCAGCTGCGTAGACTTGGTCAGCGTGTCGATCTGCACGCCCGCGTCGTTGTAATAGAACTCGCGGTGCACATTCCAGCCCTGGGTGGCGTACAGGTTGCTGATGGCGTCGCCAATCGCTGCCTGGCGGCCGTGGCCCACGTGCAGCGGGCCCGTAGGGTTGGCAGACACAAACTCCACCAGAATCTTTTCACCGCGGTCGGGCTGGTAGCCGAACTTCTCGGCCTGGCCCAGCACTTCGCGAATGATTTCCTGCTTGGCTGCAGGCTTGAGGCGAATGTTCAGAAAGCCGGGGCCAGCGATCTCGATGGCATCCACCCACTGCTGGAAAGCAGGCGTGGCTTCCAGCGCGGCCTTGAGCTGCTCACCCAGTGCGCGTGGATTGGCCTTCAGAGGCTTGGCCAGCTGCATGGCTGCCGTACAAGCGAAATCGCCATGGGCTGCCACTTTAGGGGTTTCAAATGCCGCGCGTGCGCCAGCGCCTGGCGAAAGTGTTTCGAGCTGCGCAGCCAGCGCTGCGAGCAATTCTTGTTTGACAGAAAGCATCCGGCGATTTTACGTGCCAAGGCCGCAGCGTGCCGAAGCCCTGCCCGCCATGCCTACATGCCCCGCACCCAGAAGACAGCGATCACGGCAATCACCGGCATGATGTGTGCCTGCACCATGATCCAGCGGCGCACGGCGCGCACCGCATCTTCTGCAGGCAAAGCCCCCGTGGCTTCCAAGGCCTGATGCCATTTGCGCAGCTGTATGGAGGGCCACACGGCCAGCGCCGCCATCACCACGAACAGCAGCATCTTCCAGTGAAACAGCGGCTGCGAGACATACCAGTCCCAGCCCTTGATGCCCCAGACCAGACGCACCACGCCGGTCAGTAGCAGCACGAGCAGCGCGCCCACATAAATCACATCCAGCCGCGCCAGACGGCGCACCACGGCAGCATTCATCCATTCCGTGCGGCACAGGGCCGCCTGGCTGGACATGAACACCACCGCCGTCAGAATGGCCAGCATGTGCAGGCTGGCAAAAATCGCTTCCAGGGTCATGCTTGTATGCCTTTGCTCCAGAACTCGGGACGTGCATAGTGTGCCCGCAGATAGTCCATCCACAGGCGCAGTCGCAGCGTCATGTGCTTGCGCTGTGGAAACACGAGGTAAATCCCGTTAGGTGGTGCTGCAAAGTCTGCCAGCACTTCCACCAGGCGGCCCGCGGCAATCTCGCCTTCCACTTCCCAGGTGCTGCGCCAGGCAATGCCCCAGCCGCCCAGGCACCAGTCGTGCAAGACCTGCCCGTCCGAGCAATCGAGCGGCCCCGAAGGCTTGATGTGCACCACCTCCTCGCCCACATCGCCCGGCAGGCGAAAGGCCCAGCCGCGCGTTTGCGAAGCATCGCTCGACAGCGTCAGGCACTTGTGCTGCGCCAGCTCCGAGGGATGCTGCGGCGTGCCGTAGCTGCGCAGGTACTCGGGCGTTGCCACACACAGACGGCGGTTGTCTGCCAACCGCACGCTCACCAAAGAGGAATCGGCCAGATCACCCACACGCACGGCGCAGTCATAGCCTTCCCCGGCCAGATCCACCACGCGGTCGCTCAGGTTCAGGGAAATCGTCACATCCGGGTGCAGATCATGAAAGCGCGGCACCAGCGGCGCCACATGGCGGCGGCCAAAACCGGCAGGGGCGGTGATGCGCAAATGCCCCGTGGCCTTCACTCCGCCTGCGGACACGCTGGCCTCGGCATTGGCCACATCGGCCAGCAGGCGCTGGCAGTCTTCCAGAAAGGCGCTGCCTTCATGTGTGAGCGTAATGCGCCGCGTGGTGCGCACCAGCAGCTTCACGCCCAGATGTTCCTCCAGCGCATCCAGCCTGCGCCCCATGATGGCAGGGGCCACCCCTTCTGCCTTGGCAGCTGCCGTCAGGCTGCCCTTGGTAGCGACAGAGACGAAAGACTCGAAAGCTTTGAGTTTGTCCATGGCTGCTTGCGCCAAAAATTTGCATCAAATTAGCCTCTAGCGCTTATCCAGCAAGCGTTAGTAGCTATCAATAGTGCATAAGACACTATGAGCTAGTGTCGTTCACTTTTGCATAAAAGTCATTAGTTCTGCGCGTTTTGTCCAATTTATTAACGCATTCATTTGCAATACAGTGGTACGCAATGCCTGCAAAAGGAAGCGCGCTTCCTCCCTGCGGCCCCGGTTTCCCTGCATTCCCATCATTCAAGGAGGTTGCTCCATGACAGCACGTACCACCGTCCACGGCCTGCAAGTGGCCACCGAACTGCACAACTTCATCAACGAACAGGTGCTGCCCGGCACCGGGGTCGATGCCGCCGCCTTCTGGCAAGGCTTTGATGCCCTGGTCAACGACCTGGCCCCCAAGAACGCCGCCCTGCTGGCCGAGCGTGACCGCCTGCAAAAAGAGCTGGACACCTGGCACAAGGCCCACCCCGGCCCCATCACCAATATGGCGGGCTACCAGCAGTTTCTGAAGCAGATCGGCTACCTGGTCGAGCAGCCCAAGGACGCCAAGGCCACCACCGAAAACGTGGACGCCGAACTGGCCCAGATCGCTGGCCCCCAGCTGGTCGTGCCCATTCTGAACGCCCGCTACGCCCTGAACGCTGCCAACGCCCGCTGGGGCTCGCTGTATGACGCGCTGTACGGCACAGACGCCATCAGCGAAGAAGGCGGCGCAGAAAAAGGCAAGGGCTACAACCCCGTGCGCGGTGCCAAGGTCATTGAATTTGCCCGCAACTTCCTCGACCAGTCCGTGCCACTGGCCACTGGCTCGCACAAGGACGCAACGGCTTACAAGGTCGAAGGCGGCAAGCTGGTCGTCAGCCTGAAGGACGGCTCCACCACTGGCCTGAAAGATGCCGACAAGTTCGTGGGCTACCAGGGTGACGCAGCCGCGCCATCTTCCGTACTGCTGAAGAACAACGGCCTGCACATCGACATCATCATCAACAAGTCCACCCCCATCGGCCAGTCTGACGCTGCAGGCGTGGCAGACGTGGTGGTAGAAGCGGCCATCTCCACCATCCTGGACCTGGAAGACTCCGTCGCCGCCGTCGATGCCGAAGACAAAGTGCTGGGCTACAGCAACTGGCTGGGCATCCTCAAGGGCACGCTGACCGAGTCGTTTGAAAAGGGCGGCAAGACCGTCACCCGTGGCCTGAACCCGGACCGCGAATACACCGGTGCCAACGGCCAGCCTGTCAAGCTGCATGGCCGCTCGCTGATGTTTGTGCGCAATGTGGGCCATCTGATGACCAACCCCGCCATCCTGTGGGGCACAGAAGGCAAGGAAATTCCCGAAGGCATCATGGACGCCGTCATCACCACGACCATCGCCATCCATGACCTCAAGGGCCTCGGTGCCAACGGCATTCGCAACAGCCGCACCGGCAGCGTCTACATCGTCAAGCCCAAGATGCACGGCCCTGCGGAAGTGGCCTTTGCCAACGAGCTGTTCGGCCGCGTGGAAAAGCTGCTGGGCCTGCCAGAGAACACCGTCAAGCTCGGCATCATGGACGAAGAGCGCCGCACCTCGGTCAACCTCAAGGCTGCCATTGCCGCGGCTCCTGCGCGCGTGGCATTCATCAACACCGGCTTCCTGGACCGCACAGGCGACGAAATGCACACCGCCATGCAGGCAGGCCCCATGGTGCGCAAGGGCGACATGAAGACTTCCGCCTGGCTGCAGGCCTATGAGCGCAACAACGTGCTGGTTGGTCTGACCATGGGCCTGCGCGGCCGCGCCCAGATCGGCAAGGGCATGTGGGCCATGCCTGACCTGATGAAGGCCATGCTGGAGCAAAAGATTGGCCACCCCAAGGCCGGAGCCAACACCGCCTGGGTGCCTTCGCCCACCGGCGCCACCCTGCACGCCCTGCACTACCACCAGATCAATGTGGCCGAAGTACAGAAGGAACTGGAAAAAACCAGTGCCGACGCCGAGCGCGAAAACATCCTGGCCGATCTGCTGCAGATCCCTGTGGCCAAGGACCCCAGGTGGAGCGACGCCGAAAAGCAGCAGGAGCTGGACAACAACGTGCAAGGCATCCTGGGCTACGTGGTGCGCTGGGTCGACCAGGGCGTGGGCTGCTCCAAGGTGCCAGACATCCATAACGTGGGCCTGATGGAAGACCGCGCCACGCTGCGCATCTCCAGCCAGCACATTGCCAACTGGCTGCTGCACGGCATCGTCACCGAAGCCCAGGTGCGCGAAACCTTTGCCCGCATGGCCAAGGTGGTGGACCAGCAAAACGCAGGCGACCCCGCCTACAAGAGTCTGGCCGCCAACCCCAACGGTGCCGCCATGCAGGCCGCGCTGGACCTGGTCTTCAAGGGCGTGGAACAGCCTTCGGGCTACACCGAGCCCCTGCTGCATGCATGGCGCCTGAAGGTCAAGGCCGGCGCCCGCTGAAGCCGCGGGGCCCCAGGCCCCGACAGGCCCGACCAAGCGCCCTGCGGGGCGCTTTTTGCATGCGGCCACCACCCCCGCAGATATTGCTACGGGATGTAAGGTTGTCATCAGCGTGTAGACGGAGGGGACGAGGATTGCTTGGACAATCGCCCGCCAATCAGGGTTTTTACTTACTCCATCTCCATGCCACTTCAACACATCTCCATCGGCAAGCGCCTGGGCCTGGCCTTTGCCGTGCTGACGCTGTTCATCGCCACCATGCTGGCAGTCGGCATCTGGCGCCTGCAGGCCGTGGCCCAGTCCACGGCCGACATGATGGCGCGCCCGCTCTCCAAGGAGCGCGTCATCTCCGACTGGTACCGCACCGTCTACAGCAACGTGAACCGCCACGCCCTGGTGGCCCGCAGCAGCGACGCCGAACTGGCGCGCCAGTTCGTGGCCGACAACGTCGAGGCCTCCAAGGCCTCGTCGCGCCAGCAAGCGGAACTGCAAAAGCTGATCAGCACGCCCGAAGAGCAGGCGCTGTTCGACCAGGTCAGCGTGCTGCGCACCCGCTTCGTGCAGGCCCGTGACACCATCTACCAGGCCAAGGCCGAAGGCCGGGCCGACGAGGCCGAGCGCCTGCTACGCAGCGACTTCCAGCCGGCGGCCGACGCCTACCTGCAGACCCTGCAGGCCCTGCTGGACCACCAGCGCCAGCGCATCAGCGAAGCCGCCGCCGGCGTGCAGGCCGAGTTTGAGCGCGGCCGTATGCAGTTGGCCGGCCTGGGGGGCCTGGCCGTGCTGATCGCCGTGGCCCTGGCCGTGGCCATCACGCGCAGCATCACCAGCCCGCTGGCGCGCGCCGTGCACGCCGTGGAAACCGTGGCCGCCGGCGACCTGACGCACCGCGTGCACAGCGATGCCCAGGACGAAACCGGCCAGTTGCTGCGCGCCCTGGACGGCATGGGTGACCAGCTGCGCAACGTGGTCGGCCAGGTGCGCCAGGGTGCGGACGGCGTGGCCTCGGCCTCCAGCCAGATCGCCAGCGGCAACCTGGACCTGTCCAGCCGCACGGAAGAACAGGCCAGCGCCCTGCAGCAGACCGCCGCGTCGATGGAGCAAATGACCTCCACCGTGCGCCAGAACGCCGACAACGCCCGCACCGCCAACCAGCTCGCGGTCTCAGCCTCGGAGCTGGCCAGCCGCGGCGGCCAGGTGGTCGACCAGGTGGTGGGCACCATGGGCGACATCCATGAGGCCTCGCGCAAGATCGTGGACATCATCGGCGTCATCGACGCGATTGCCTTCCAGACCAACATCCTGGCGCTGAACGCCGCCGTGGAAGCCGCGCGTGCCGGCGAGCAGGGCCGCGGCTTCGCCGTCGTGGCCAGCGAGGTGCGCACCCTGGCGCAGCGCAGTGCCGATGCAGCCAAGCAGATCAAGGACCTGATCACCGCCAGCGTGGAGCGTGTCGACGCCGGCCACACCCTGGTCGAGGAAGCGGGCGTGGTGATGCGCGACGTGGTGGCCGGTGTGCGCCGCGTGACCGACATCGTCGGCGAGATCAGCGCGGCCAGCCAGGAGCAGACCCAGGGCCTGGAACAGGTGCAGCACGCCATCACGCAGATGGATGCCGTGACCCAGCAGAACGCCGCCCTGGTCGAGGAAGCCGCCGCCGCCACGCGCGCACTGGAGGCCCAGTCCGTGCAACTGGTCCAGGCCATGGCGCACTTCCAGGTCGGCCAGGAACGCGCCGTCACCGCCACCCCGGCCCTGCTGACCCGGGCATGACCCGCAGCCCCGGCCCCGATCGGGGTCCGGGCAACGCACCGGCGTCTGACATGGCGCAAGACAAGGCACCTGCGGGTGCCTTTTGGTGGGCGCTGCCCCCTTCTGTCACCCACAAGCATCGCGCGGTCCGATATGGAGACAATTCACTTTTCTCTTCACTGCACTGCACCATGCGCTCTTTCCGACTGATCCCCCTGGCCGCTGTCGTGGCCGTTCCTCTCTGGCTGACCGGCTGCGCGACGGAAACGTCCCAGGCCCTGAACGCCACCCAGACCCAGAGCGCCAGCTGCAGGACTGGCGTGCTTTCACATAAAAATTCTGATTGCCGACAGCATGTTTGAGCGGAACGGCGAAGGAGTGCAGCGAGTTCTGTCGGACAGCGGCGCAGACGCGCTTTTTGGTCTCCACTCACATTGCTTCGCAATATGAGTTTCGCCCCACGCAAGCGTGAAGGTTCCTTTTTGTCGCGCACAAAAAGGAACTCGGCTGTCGGGCCGAGACCCGACTCCCTCGCTCAATCCAAGCAAATCGCTTTAACAAAGCACGTGTAGCCCCCCCATCCCCGCCTTCCCCCAGCGGGGGAAGAAGTGAAATGCAACCCTCACCCCAGCCCTCTCCCGCAAGCGGGAGAAGGAGTGCCCCTGTTCACTTCAAGCAGACAAAACCCTCAACCCCCATTACCATCCACCCATGAAGATGAGAACAATTCTTATTAGAAAAGCATGGATGGCCATGGTCATGGCGGGAGCACTGTCCGCCTGCAGCACCTGGCAGCCTGCCCCGCTCAGCACCGAAGCATGGCTGCAGCAGATAGCGCAACAGCCCATGCCTGCCGTACTGCTGCTGGGCGAGCAGCACGATGCCACGGCGCACCACCAGTGGGAGCAGCGCACGGTGCAGACCTTGGCGCAGCGCGGCCAGCTGGCTGCTGTGGTGCTGGAAATGGCGGACGATGGGCACAGCACACAAGCCTTGCCCACCACAGCCACAGAGGCCGAAGTGCAGCAGGCGCTGCAATGGAATGACAAAGGCTGGCCGTGGAAGCACTACGGCCCCACGGTAATGACTGCAGTTCGCGCCGGGGTGCCGGTCTTCGGTGGCAATCTGCCGCGTGCGCAAATGCAGGCCGTCATGCAGCAGGCCAAGTGGGACAGCCATTTACCCCCGGCAGCCTGGCAGCGCCAGCGCGAAGCGATTCGCAGCGGCCATTGCGACCTGCTGCCCGAGGCCCAGATCACGCCCATGGCCCGTATCCAGCTGGCCAAAGATGCACGCATGGCACACACCCTGGAGCAACAGCTGCAGCCGGGCAAAACGGTGCTGCTGATTGCTGGCCGTGGTCATGTGCTGCGCAGCGTGGGCGTTCCTGCTTGGTTGCCTGCCGAAACATCCCGCACCATTGCCATTGCGCAGGCCGGAGACCAGCCCGTGGCCGATGCTGCAGACAGCGACCATGTGGTGCGCACCCCTGCCATGCCCCACAAAGACCACTGCGCAGCCTTGCGCAAGCAATGGAACAAGCCATAGCACCGGCACTTGCTAAGCTTGCAGCCCTTTGCATCTCTGTAAGCTTCCTCCCGTGCACCCCACCACCATTCGCGGCGATGCCATTCTCGCCGGCTGCCAGACCATTGAAGTCCACCTCCAGGACCTGAACAAGCTGTTCGATGCCATGGACCCATCCCCCCTGCGCAGCAAGGATCTGCACTCCAGCGTGGTGGAGCACATTGTGGACAGCGCGCGGGCGCAGCCTTCGCGCTGGAAGCCGCTGGCGCTGATCCTGCACGTAGACCATCCAGCCGTGCAGACGCAGGCCGAGCAGGCCATCTGCAATGCCACGCGCGACTACTTCCGTCGACAGGCGGTGCATGCGCGACACCGCCTGCGCTTGCATCTGCGCCGGGGCGTCATCAGCCTGTGCATTGGCCTGTCTGTCCTGGCGGCAGCGCTGATTGGCTCGCAATGGCTGGGCGAAGGCACTGTCGCCTCCACCCTGCGCGAGACGCTGGACATTGGTGGCTGGGTCGCGCTGTGGCGGCCCATGGAGATATTTCTCTATGACTGGTGGCCCATCGTGGGCGACCGCATGCTGTTTCGCCGCCTGGGGCAGATGCCGATTCAGATTCAGTATTGCGCATCTGACATAGCTTCACAAAATATATAGCTGCCAGCGCTTGCGACATGAGCGCTGGAGGCACTTTTGACGCTCAATTGAGGCATCCCCCCTCATGTATCCAGCCAGCGCCTGCGGCCCTACACTGCAGGCCATGTCTGCTTCACTGAATCCTTCACACTGTCCGCTGTGCGGCCAGCCTAACCAATGTGCCGTAGCAGCCGGGCTGCCTGCCGAAAGCTGCTGGTGCATGCAAACCCAGATCGCGCCACAGGCACTGGAGCGCCTGCCTGCCGAGCAGCGTGGTCAGGCCTGCATCTGCCCCACTTGCGGTCAGGTCACTGTCGCCAAAGCCAGATGAAGTCCACAGGGGTAGGCTGCGCAGCCTGCGTTACTTGCTCTCTATGGGCTGATCTCTTTCATGCATCTGTTTGCACCCGCGCCTTCCGAAGTTCTGAAAGCCCGCTACGGCGATCGCTACCGCTGGCTGCTGCTGATGGCGCTGATGGCGCTGATGGTAGGCGTGATTGCCTCCATCATTCCCGCCACCAGCGTGAACGTAGCCATTCCGGCCATGAGCGCCTATTTCCAGGCGGGGCAGGAACGCGCGCAGTGAATCACCTCGTCCTTCATGATGGCCTCCACCATTGGCATGCTGGTCACGCCGTGGATGCTCTCGCGCTTTGGCTACCGCGCCACCTATGCCTATTCCATAGGGCTGCTGATACTGGGTGGCATCGTGGGCGGCCTGTCGCAGCACTTTGAGCGTGGGTACCACGCTGACCGCGGCGAACATCGTTGCCTTCGCGTCCATGCCTTGGACGCCAGCGCGGATGCGCCAAGCGGAGGATCGAGCCTACCGCCTGGGCCAAAAGCGTGATGTCCTGGTGCTGGTCCCTGTCATACCAGGCACGATCGACGAAGGCGTGCTTGCGCTGCAGGAGAACAAACGGACGACAGAGGAGGAGGTGATTGAGGCCGCCAAGATGGGATTGCCTGCTGAGCAGAGGGCACTTGGTGAGCGTGCCGAAGGAGGTGATTGAAGAAATGGACCCCAAGCCTCCTCCCCGGATGTACTCAAACGCCTCAATCCTGGCTGGCCGATTCTGATCCGAACAGCGTGAACAGAAGAGGCGACTGCTTCAGGGCACATGGTGATGTTTTTTCCCTCTTGATAATTATCAAGAGCATCTTGTGCGACGGGTCGAGAGAATTCCGTCATTCCGATTGGTGACGGCCGAGCTGCCTTTTCGTCGAAGCCTTAGGAACCACTGCTGCAGCGTCTCACTGATTAGACCTTGAGAGGGGGGGCAAGCAAGCGGGTCGACAAGCTTTCAGCAAAGCCGGGCGGCACTTCTGTGCCGCAATAGGCTTCACCACAGTTCTCATCTCAACCAAGCGTGCCATGACTGTTTTTACCAAGATGCGGGAAAATGTTGAAATTAATCGAAATCATTATTATTTCGATGCTTGTTCTGGTGTTTTAAGAAAGCCATACCTGTCCACAGCTGTTGCTCTGGCCTGTTGGAGCATGGGGGCGGCCTATGCTCAAGAGCAGGGCGCCGTCAAGGAGTGGCGGGCACCGGCGGTCAGCGCCAGAGAGCATGACCAGTCCACGCAAGAACCTGCAGCAACCGCTAAAACAATGCAGGAAGTCACGGTAAGTGGTGAGCGGACGCGCGACGAAAAAGGCCGTGACGACGTATATGACAAAAACGTCACCACCGTGTACCAGGGCCGGGAGGAGTTACAACGCTTTCAGACCACCAACCCCGGCGACGTGTTCAAGGGCATGAACGGCGTCTACAGCATGGACACGCGCGGCAGCCAGTCGATTACGCCCAACATCCGTGGCCTGACTGGCGAAGGGCGCGTGCCGCTGACCATCGACGGCACCGAGCAGTCCACCAACATCTGGCTGCACTTCTTCGGCGCAGGCAACCGCAGTTATGCCGACCCGGCCATGTTCCGCAGCATCGAGGTGGAAAAAGGCCCGTCGCTCTCGCGCGGCATCAAAAGCGGCATCGGCGGGGCGGTGAACATCCGCACCATTGAAGCGAGCGACATTATTCCCGAAGGCAAGAACTTCGGTATCGAACTGAAAGCCGACACCTCCAGCAACAGCAGCAAGCCCCGGTTCGATGCCAATTCAGCCTATGGCAAGGATTACCGCAACATTCCTGGTGCCATTCGTTACGAGGTGAACAACGTCAGTCCCTTTTCGGAAAACCCACGCAATAAGAGCGGGGATGTTTTTGACTTCGACAGCAAATCGGGCATGTTGGCAATTGCCGGGCGCAATGAGATGACGGATTTTCTCGCCTCGTACAGCAAGCGCACCCAGGGTAACTATTACGCAGGTAAGAAGAACGCCGACAAATATGCCGGGCATGATTATCTGGACAAAAGCAGCACAGATGTACTCATTCCCAACGTGACCAAGCTGTACGGCGCAGGCGATGAGGTATACAACACCGCCAGCGAAACCGAAACCACGCTGCTGAAAAACAACTGGTATTTGCCGAATGCGCAAAAAATCGGCCTATCGTTCATGCGCAACGATATGAGTTTTGGCGAAACCACGCCTGGTACCTCGCTATTGATGATGGAATACCGGGAATCGTATGAACACCAAAACCCAAATAAAGACTTTTCCAAAGAGCGGCGCTTTGTTATGGAAGGGCCGCACTCAAAAATGAAGGTGGATCGCTACAAGCTCGACTATGAAATCAAGCCCGAAGATTCCAAATGGCTGAACCTGGAAGCCAGCCTGTGGCATACCAAAACCAGCGGTATTCGGCATCAAACCGGCATTTCGCCTTATATGCTTGATATGGATGACGCCACCTATCGCCGTTTGAAAATAGTTGACCAGCTGGCGAATGATCCGAATTTCGATCCCAGCCTTTTGCCACCGGGCTTTATGGACCATGATGGAACCATTGTCTCCAGGGGGCGGCAATGGACCAGCCACGACCGCACCGGGCTCGATTTGAGTAACCAGATCAAACTGGCCGACAATCTGCAATTGATGGTGGGCGTCAATTACCAGCGTGAAAAACTCAACGACCGGATACAGGAAACCAAACTCTCCATGGCAAGCGGTGGCCTGGGCATTGATGGCAGCACGGTACACGCCAGCACAGATTTTTTTGGCCCGCGTTCCGGCGAACGCAAGGAATATTCAGCCACCATAAATCTGAGCTACCAGCCCACCCCCTGGCTGACGCTGACGGCAGGCACCCGTTATATGCGCTATACCGGCAAGGATACCGCCCGTCGTGCTGCGGCGAACAGTCTCCGCAAGCGTGCCGGATTAAGCCTGAAGTATGAAGAATTGATGAATCCCCAGGACAAAGCCAAACTGGAACAATTGCAACGCGAAGTGTTTGAAGCATATAAAGCAGCCGATCGTAATAATCCTGATAATTTCAGAACGTGGGATATACTTGAAGATGGTTCCCAGGGACGACGTATACATACAATAACCACTTTTGTGGGAGATCAGGCATACCAGGAAACAGCACGAAAATTTCTAAATTTCCTGTCTGAAAAAAATGCCAATCCCTTTGCCAATGATCAAATCTGGTCAGTTGTTGGCGGAAGTGCAGCAGAATCAGAATTCTTTTCTATGCAGCATACCGGTACGTTTGATTCTTTTTCCGGTAAATTCTCTGGAAGAAAGTTTAGTAATGGAAATTATTGGAGGAAAGAGGTAATATTGCCCGAGAAAGACGGAAAATTTGACTCGTCAGTCAATCCGTTTGCCAATGGGGAGGCGCACCTTGAAGAAATGGTGACCGACCCTTACAACACAGGAGAAACAAATAAATATAGGCTTTATAATGAATCCAACTGGGCCGGAACAGAGGTTTATAAAAATTTAGATAGCGGGCAAGCCTGGGAAAATTCCGACGACCAATCCGGCCATGCCTGGAGCCCGGTATTGAGCGCCACAGCCCGAATCGGCAAATTTGGCACCGGCTTTGCACGCTATGCACAGACCACACGCTTTCCAAGTATTTATGAATTGACCAGCAGTTCTGTGGTGGATGGTGCGGGCACGCTGGGCACTTTTGCGGTGAATGGTGCCAGCAAGCCAGAGCGCAGTACCAATTTTGAAATTGGCTATGCGCATAATCTGGCACAGTTCTTCCCCAGCCTGGTGTTGGCGGACGCCCGCATCAGCTATTACAACACCGAGATCAAGGATTTTATCGACCGCACCGCGTACATGGACACCATCCAGTTCGATAAAAAGAAAACCCAAGGCATTGAATTGCAATCGCGCTTTGACAGCGGGCGCTTTTTTGGCGGATTAGGCGGCACCTACCGTTTGAAGCAGGAAATATGCGACAAGGATTTCGCCAGCAGCATGGACCCTTTCTATAACCGTATTCCAACCTGTGTGGAAGGCGGTTTTCCCGGCAGCTATAGCGGCATGAGCTTGCAGCCCAAATATTCCATCAATATGGAACTGGGCACCCGGCTATTGAATGAACGCCTGCAAATCGGCTGGCGTGGCACTTACCACACCGGGGCGGAAAACAAACAACTGAACGGCTTATTGTCGAACGCAGATATCCAGAAAGTGTGGTTCCGGGGCGGGCGGGACGCGCTGTATTGGAAATCGGTCATGCTGCATGATTTGTATGCAAGTTTTCAGATGAGTAAAAAAGTGGCGTTCAACCTGAACATCATCAACCTGACCGACCAATACTATATGGACCCCATGTCCAAGAACGTGATACCTGGGCCAGGCCGCACCATTACGGCGGGGATGACCATCAAGTTTTAAGTTTTTTTGCTTGTTTTTCGTAAAAAACAAGTTTTCTCAACCATGTCCAACCTTTTTAAAAGGAAATTTATCATGCAAAAATCCATGATTGCTTTGGCCGCAATGGCGTTATTGGGCAGTGGCGCAGCCATGGCCGCATCGGGGGGCAGTTCCAACACGGCCAATGTGGCGGTGGGTAACTCCAACCATGCGTTGTTTGGCGGTGGAAATGCCGGCCTGAAATTCGAGAACAGCCTTCTGGGCTTTATCGATATCGCCAAAGGTCCGGTCAATGGTTCCAACACAGCCATTGCCAGCAAGGGCCAAGGCGCCATCATGACCGGTGCAGATGCGGGAGCGCCTGTGTCCATCGATATTGCCCAGGTGTGGAATGCTTCGGCTACCCAGGGCACATCCAAGTTCATGATCAACAGCGTGCGCCAGGTCAATACCTTCTTCCTGGCACCGCAATTTGGCGGTCTGGTGATCGGGCAGGTGGCGGATGCCAGCGGCACCCCTCTGGCCATCGGCAGCGGTGTGTATTTTGGTGAGTGGGCACCCCGCGCAGCCGGTACGCCGCCTGCCGACAGCACCAACCTGAACATGGCCAGCAACAGCCGCACCGTGTGGTATGCGGGCGACAACCCCACCACGGCCATGCCCACGCTGGCCAATGCCACTTACAACGTGATTGGCATCCAGGGGGTGGGTACGGCCGCTGACAACCTGCCGACGGCGCCCAAGCTGTATCGCGGCACTTTGACGGCCAATTACGGTGGTGGTACCAACACGCTGGCCGGTTCGATCACCAATGGCACCAATACCGTGAACTTTGCGGGCACGACCATTAACGCGAACGGTACGTTCGTCAAAGGTGATGCGATCGAAGGCCAGTTCTACAACAACGCATCCGCGCTGGCTGGCATCTACAAGGGCGAAACCGCTGCCTCCAACGTTGCTTTCGGTGGCAGCCGCAGCAACTAATGCCTGAACTCAGCAAATAAGTCCTGAATGAAATGGAGGCCGGTTCCGCCGCCCTCCATTTTTGTTGCCCTGTACTGCGCGTGCTGACGTGGCCGCCGATGCTGGGGCTGTTTTGTCGGGAATGGGGGCGCAAGAGAAACGTGATGCCGTACCAGAGATTGAACCGTTTTCACCTGTGGGCCATGCTGTTGGCGTTGATACTGTTCATGCCAGCGGCACGGGCGGATGAGGAGGACACCCGGTTTTTGCTGCACCAGCAGTCGCGCCAGGCGGCCGAGCGCATGACCGGCCCGGAAGATGGCCTGGTATTGCATGCCCCGCCGGGGGCGTTGCTGTATGAGGGCAAGGTACACACGGTGCCTTCCACCCGGCAGGCGCTGGAGCCGGCAATCTACATCGCCATCAACACCGGCCAGTGGGAGCGGCTGGCCGAATTCGTCAGCCGCTACCGCCTGCTGCAAGGCCACCGGCCTGCCCTGGCGCACATGGCCCAGGCCTTGCTGGCCCGCCAAGAGGGCGACGTGGCGCAGGCGCTGCGCCTGATGCAATCGGCCCAGGCAGCCGAGCCGCAGGATGCCCGCATCGCCCTGGAGCTGGCGCGGCTGCTGTTCGAGGACAACCGCGATACCGAGGCCCGCGCCGCCTTCACCCGGGCGCAGCAGGCCGGGCTGCCGGATACGGTGCAGGCGCTGGTGGGCCAGTACCAGCAGGCGCTCAAGGAGCGCAGCGGCTGGCACGGCAGCATGGCCGTGGGGCTGGGGCATAACAGCAATATCAATCAGGCCAGCGGTGATGTGACCTGCTTCCTGGAGTTGGGCGGGGTGTGCGTTTTCGAGCGGCGAATGCCCCAGGCCATCCGTTCAGGCATGCTCAATTACGAGCTGGCCTTGCAGCGGCGCTGGCATTTGGGCGGCAACCACAACCTGCAATTGCGCCCGGTGAGTTATGGCAGCTATTACCAGCGCCAGGGCGAAAGTGGCAGCGCGTCCATCAGCGACTATGGCAATGCCACCAGCGTGCTGTACCTGGGCTACCAGTGGCTGGATGCCCGGCGTACCCTGAACGTGACGCCGTATGTGGAGCATTTCTACCGCAATCGCCACACCGACTATGTGGCGCACGGTCTGCAAGTGGAAGGGCAGTTCGTGGTGGGCAGCCGCTGGCGGCTGGGTGCCAGCGCAGACACCAAGCGTTATGTCCATACCGACCAGGGACGGCGCGTGAGCGGCAGCGATTACACGCAGCACCAGGCGGGGCTGTCGGCCAGCTATGCGCTGTCGCCCCGTTTCACAGTTTACGGCGGGGCGGATATGGTGCGAAAGAAATACGCAGTGGACCAGGCCAGCACCAGAGACAAGGTGCTACGGGCTGGCGTTTATTACGGACTCGAGGGGGCTGCCGGGTTGTTCGTGAACGCTACAGGTATCTGGCGTAACAGCCGTAGCGATGCCTTCGATGGTTTTCTGGGTGCGCGCCGCCATGACAAGCAGCAGGTGTTCATTGCCAGCATAGGCGCGAACAACTGGAAACTGGCGGGTCTGGCTCCTGAGTTGCGTGTGCGCTATAGCCGTAACCGGAGTAACGTCGACTGGGCTTTTGGGTTTGAACAGAGCGAGGTGAGCGTGATGTTGCGCCGCCATTTTTAAGAGACGTGCTGTGCATGCGGCCCTGCCGGGCCGGTCTTGTGCTTGCGACAGCCGTGGTGTGTACGTTAAGGAGGTGAATCATGAACCAGAAGGACTGCCTGGCTTTGCCCCCAGGCGCGCAGGCGTATAAGCGTACGCCGGTGTTCACGCAAGACACGGTGCCTGCCGGCCTGCTGCGCGATCATGTGACGAGAGAAGGCACCTGGGCGCTGATTCATGTGCTGGAAGGGGTGGTGCGGTATCGCGTGCCAGGACTGGATGTGGAGCAGGATTTGCACCCCGCCGCTGCACCGGGGGTCGTGTTGCCGCAGATGCCACACAGTGTGCAGCCTGTGGGTGCTGTCCGTTTCTTTGTGGAGTTTTATGCGCTGCAGCCGCAGGAACAAGCGGGCCGGCCAGGACTGCCCAGCACGGGTTTGGTGGAATGAGGTGCAAGCATGGTTCCAGTTTCGTCGTCCAGGAAAGCAGCACGAAGCCGTGCAGCATGGAGTTTTGAATTGAAGATTGCGTACGTTCCGTCTTCGCGCCGTGGTTGGCTCACCGGTGTCTGTTCCTCCGCGTTGGTGCTGGCCTTGCCACTGCATGCGGCCCAGATGGCCAAGCGGCCCCGTCTGCGACTGGCAGGCCCCATGGCGACTGTATCGTTTCCGCTCATGCGGCTGGTGGACAGTGGGGCATTGGCGGGTCTTGCCGAGCAAGTGGAGTTTGTGGCCTGGACCAATCCCGACCAGTTGCGTGCCCTGGTGCTGGGGGGAGAGGTGGATTTTGTGGCTGCGCCCAGCAACGTGGCGGCCAATCTGTACAACCGCGGGGCTCCGCTGCGGCTGCTGGATGTGTCGGTCTGGGGCATGTTGTGGCTGGTGTCACGCAACGCACATTGGAAGACACTGGATCAGTTCAAAGGGCAGGAAATTGCCATGCCATTTCGTGCCGACATGCCGGACATCTTGTTTCAGCTGCTGGCACGCCAACAGGGCCTGGATCCTGGGCGTGATTTCAAGCTGCGCTATGTCGCATCGCCGCTGGAGGCCATGCAGTTGCTCATCACGCGCCGTGTGGACCATGCGCTGCTGGCCGAACCTGCGATTTCGATGGCGCTGCGCAAAACGCAGTCGTTTCCGGTGTCGGTCGTGGCTCCGCAGCTGTATCGCAGCGTGAACCTGCAGCAGGAATGGGCGCGGGTGTTTCAGCGTGCACCGGAGATTGCACAAGCCGGCGTGGCGGCCGTGGGCGCGCTGCGGCAGGATGCCGCGCTCTTGCGGCAGGTACGCGCCGCGCTGGCCGAGGCGCATGCCTGGTGCTGGGCCAACCCGAAGGCCTGTGGCGAGATGGCAAGCCGCTATGCGCCCATGCTGCAAGCCGATGCGGTCGCAGATTCTCTGTTGGCTACACCTGCGGTCTGGCGCTCGGCCCGTGATGCCCGCCCGGAGTTGGAGTTCTTCTTCGGGCACCTGATGCAGCACCAGCCTGCGGTGATTGGCGGTAAGTTGCCTGATGCCGGGTTTTATTTCTGAGACGCTTTCCATGCTGACAAAGGAGAGTCGATGACAAGTACCACGATAGGCATTCGCCTGGCGCATCGATCGCAGCGTGTGCTGGCCGCGGTGTTGAGCTATCTGTGGAGTGGCTGGGGCGCGATAGCGAGCTTGCTGCTTTTTTGCGCGTTGTGGGAGTGGGGGGCTCAGCACTATGGGGAGCTGCTGCTGCCAGGCCCGCAAGCCACCATGCTGCAGCTGCTCCAGATGCTGCGCGACGGTGTTGCGCTGGAGCCGCTGCAAATTTCGGCGCGGCGTGCGCTGTATGGGCTGGGAGCTGCGGTGCTGGCCGCAAGCCTGCTGGGCATGCTGGCGGGACGCTCCATGACAGCCGCCATGGCGGCACGCCCGTTGGTGACACTGCTGTTGGGCATGCCCCCCATTGCCTGGCTGGTGCTTGCCATGCTGTGGTTTGGCATGGGCGATGCCACACCGGTTTTCACCGTGTTCGTTGCCTGTTTCCCCTTGGTCTTTGCGGCGGCCATGCAGGGGGCCCGTACGCTGGACCACCAGCTGCGCGATGTGGCGCATGTGCTGCGGCTGCCTTGGTGGATGAGCCTGACGGACATTTACCTGCCGCACATGCTGTCTTATCTGTTTCCCGCCTGGATCACCGCGCTGGGCAGTTCCTGGAAGGTGGTGGTGATGGCCGAGCTGCTGGCGACGGCAGACGGGGTGGGGGCTGCGCTGGCCGTCTCGCGCGCGCAATTGGACAGCGCGGCATCACTGGCGTGGATCCTGGCCGTGCTGGCACTGCTGCTGGCGGCCGAGTATCTGGCCCTGGAGCCCATCAAGCGTCTGGCTGAACGCTGGCGGCAGTGACGGCCAGAAGTTAAAAAAAAACCTATGAAAAACGATGAGAACCTTCCATGCAATTGCACATCAGGCATTTGACGCACCGCTACGCCCTCACGGATGTATTGCAGAACGTGAGCTTGGATTTGCATGCGGGTGAGACGCTGGCGCTGGTAGGGCCTTCAGGCTGCGGCAAAAGCACGTTGCTGCACATTGTGGCGGGCTTGCTCACGCCCGCGGAAGGTGAGGTCCAGTCTGGCTTTCGCGGGCTGGGCTGCATGTTCCAACAACCACGGCTGATGCCCTGGAAGAACACGCTGGACAACATCGCACTGGGGCTGAAGGCGTTGGGCGTGCCCGGGGTCAGCCGGCGTGTGCAGGCGGCGCAACTGGCGCTGCGTCTGGGACTGGCGGAGCAGGACTGGCACAAGTATCCGCATGAGTTATCGGGCGGTATGCAAAGCCGCGTGGCGTTGGCACGGGCGCTGGTCACACAGCCCGATCTGCTGCTGATGGACGAGCCATTTGCCGCATTGGATGTGGGGCTCAAGCACGAGTTGTATGGCTTGCTCAGGGAACAGGTCGCGCAGCGCGGTACAGCGGTGCTGATGATCACCCACGATTTGATGGAGGCGGTGCGCTTGGCGGACCGCATTGTCGTGATGACTGCGCAGCCTGGCCGCGTGCTGCGGGCGTTTAGGGTGGCCTTGCCACAAGCACAGCGCAGCGAAGCATGGATTTACGATCGCACGGCCCACCTGATGCAGATGCCGGACGTGCGTGCAAGCTTTGGCATGCCGCCTTTGCCTCCGGCCGATGAGGCCGCAACAGTCTCTTCTGCTGCCATCCGTTGCGGCAAGAAAGGCGGGGATGAGGGGTTGGTGATCATGACAGGAAGCTGCAGTGCCTCTGACGCATTGCCACGCCAAGGGGGCTGTACCGTATGAAAAGGCTTGCTGCATGGCCGCTGTTCATGTGCGGTTTTCGTCCTTTTTTTCTGGCGGGCAGTTTGTTGGCGTGTGTGCTGATGGCCGCCTGGTTGCTGATGCTGGGCGGAGGGTGGCCGGCGTTGTCGCGTTGGTCGCCGCCCGGAGGAATTGCACTCTGGCACGCCTATGAGCTGGTTTTGGGCTTTGGTAGCGCTGCAGTGGCGGGTTTTTTGCTCACCGCGGTTCCGGAGTTCACGCAAACGGTCCCGGCGGCTCCGAGACGCCTGGCATCACTCGCCGTGCTGTGGCTGTTGGGGCGGCTGGCCTGGCTGATCGCCGCATGGCTGCCTGCGCCTTTGGACGTGCTCACCATAGCGCTGCCGCATCTGGTTTTTACCGCCAGTTTGCTTTTGCTGCTGCTGCCGTCTTTGGGGCGTGATGCCCGTGCCCGCCGCCACTTCAGCTTTGCACTGGCCTTGATGGCCCTGCTGCTGGTGCAACTGGGATTCTTTGCGGATCTGCTCTGGCGGTGGAACGATCCCCTGGCCTGGGTGCGGCTGGCCGTAGGTTTGATGATGGTGCTGATCATCCTGGCGGGGAGCCGCATTTCCATGAATGTGGTGAACCGCTTGGTCGAGCTGGGCAAGCCTGGTGTGGCCGAGCACGATACCGTCGGCTACCTGGCCCGACCACCCCGACGAAATCTGGCAATTTTTTGCATCTGTTTGTGCAGTGCGGTCGAGTTCTGGAGAGGATACGACCTCGTGACGGCCTGGCTGGCGCTCGCTGCGGCTGCGGCCATGCTGAACCTGCTCAACGACTGGCATGTGGGCAGGGCATTGTTTTACCGCTGGGCGCTGATCTTGTATGCCAGCTATTGGCTGCTGGCATTGGGTTATGCGGCGATGGGCCTGTCCATTCTGGGAGCGCCTTGGTTGCCGTCGGCAGGGCGCCATTTGCTGACAGTCGGAGCCATGGGCTTGTCCATCTTTGCCGTGATGAATGTGGCTGGCCGCATTCATGCAGGCCAGTGGCTGGATGGGAGCCGCTGGGTTCCGCTGGCCATGGCGGCCCTGGTCGGGGCTGCGCTGTTGCGCTTCATGGCCGGAAGTTTCGGCTTTGCACACTGGTCGCAGCAGCTGACCGTGGCTGCCGGCCTGTTGTGGATCACAGGCTTTGCTGTCTATCTGGGGCGCAACGCGCGCATGCTGGTGGTGCGGCGAGACGATGGCCAGGCAGGCTGCTCGGAGCCTCGGGGACAGGAGGAGGGGCCGGGCCAGCAGTCGGCAGGGCACCAGCATTGATCTCGACGACCAGACTGCGCATGGTCAACCGTATCAGGATTGTGTGTTTGTTGATACGCCAAATTGAGAATGATTCCTATTAAAATTGCAAGTAGGCTACTTTTATGGAATCCCAAGGCTTTGTGATGAGAGCGTTCATATGACGGCAAGCAAAGAGTCTCTGGAGCTTACCCTTTCAAGGTCACAAATCTTTGCCAAGGCGGACACTTCCTTGTTGGCAGAACTGGTGCAGCATGCGCGACCGGTCAGATTGCAGCCGCAGCAGCATCTCTTTTTGGCGGGCGATGAGGCCAGGCATTTTTATTGGATAGAGACCGGGACCATCACCCTGTACAGCCCCAGTCTGACTGGCGAGGAAAAGATCTTCAGGGTCTTGGGATCTGGCACTTTGCTGGCAGAAACCGTGATGTATGCCCAGCCTTCCCTGTACCCGCTTTCAGCCCAGGCGACGGAAGACAGTGTGGTCTATCGCATGCCGAGAGAGGAGCTGCTTGCGCTGACCCGGCAGTCGGCGGAATTCGCTTTTTCGCTGGTCGAAATTTTGGCTTCCAGAATTACCCAGGCGGTCAACCGGATCGACCTGCTGACAATGAGCAATTCGCTGCAACGTCTGGTCAGCTATCTGCTGGACATGCATGTCCAGCAAGGCACTGCCTGGCTGCGCCTGCCCGCCAGCCACCAGGTTATAGCCAGGCAGCTCAACATCACTCCGGAAACCTTCTCTCGACACCTCACTCAACTGAAGCGCCGTGGCCTCATAGGGCATTGTCGCAATCGTGAGCTTGTGCTGCTTGATACAAAAGGTCTCTGCCATGAGGCAGGTTTGCCTGTACCCAGCTTCGAATTCCTGCAACGCCGCCCGCTCGCCAATCTCAACGGCAGCATGTTTGAGTGCTGCAATCTGCTGTAAGAACGTGTTCAAAGTCTCTGCGAAGATGTGAGAAGTCTCGTGATCCTGAGATGCACCAGACCAAGAAGGGCAACCAGTGGTACTTCGGCATGAAGGCCCATATTGGCGTGGATGCGGACTCTGGCTTGGTGCATACCGTGC
>ERZ1034984.676-NODE-676-length-37046-cov-6.479684_pt1 | contig 37046 bp, 28 predicted proteins | sample MGYA00520589_ERZ1034984 | MGnify/ENA primary metagenome ERZ1034984 (study PRJEB33766, sample SAMN09781790) | gut metagenome | biome: gut microbiome | host: Homo sapiens | place: Madagascar | study: EMG produced TPA metagenomics assembly of the PRJNA485056 data set... | reverse complement strand
AAGAACAGATCGCAGCGTTTGCCCGCGAGGTAGCGTCGGCAGATGCGGTTCTCGTCGGTGGCGCGTCGGGACTTTCGGCGTCAGGCGGCGGAGATTTTTACTACGCAGATACAGCCTCGTTTCGCGCGCATTTCGGCAAGTTCGCTGAGAAATATCATTTCGTCGGCGCGTTCAACGGCATGCGCGCACCGTTTCAGAGTCGCGCGGAGTTTTGGGGATATCTTGCGACATTTTTACACACCACGCAGACGGCGCCGCTGCGCGCACCCTACAAGGATCTCGATGCGATCCTGGCGGGAAAAGATTTCCACATCCTCACGACAAACCAGGACACGCAGTTTGTCAAGCTCTATCCGGAAAGCAAAGTTAGCGAAATCCAGGGCGACCACCGATTTTTCCAGTGCAGCCGCTGTTGCACCGATGAAACCTGGGATGCGGTTGTGCCAGTTCGCGAAATGATCGCGTCCATGAGCGAGGGCACGGAGATCGATCCGGAATTGATCCCGCGCTGTCCGCATTGCGGCGCTGAAGCGTTTCCGTGGGTGCGCGGCTACGGGAATTTTCTTGAGGGCAGCAAATATGAAGCAGAATATCAGAAAACGAGCGACTACATCGAAGCCCACGCCGACGAGCGGCTGCTTTTCATCGAGCTTGGCGTCGGTCGCCTGACGCCGATGTTTATCCAGGAGCCATTTTGGCAGCTCACGGCGAATCTGCCGCAGGCGCGCTACATCAGCGTCAACGATAAGTACGATTTTCTGCCGCAGGGCATCGAGGACAAGGGCATGAGCATTGTCGGCGATATTGCTGCGGTGCTTAGCGACGTGCGCGCGGCGATGGAGCGCGGGCGATGAACGCGCGCGAAAAGTTGGCGCTGCTTGCTGAGAAGATCGCAGAAGCGGATGCTGTCGTAGTCGGCGGCGGCTCGGGACTTTCGAGCGCGGCCGGTTACGACCATTATCATTGGTCGCCGGCGCTTGCAGAGGCACTGGCTCCGTTTCGCGAGCATTATGGATTCACTTCGCCGCTGGCTGGTTTCTATCATTGTTATTCGAGCTACGGCGAGCAATGGGGCTATTACAGTCAATACATGCGCTTCATGTGGGAAGCGCCGACCGGTCAGCCATACAAAGATCTGGCGGCGATCGTTCGCGAAAAGCCTTGCTTTGTCCTGACGACAAACGTCGATCAGCAGTTTTTTCGCGTTTTTCCAGAAGAAAAGGTTTGCGCTTTTCAAGGTGATTTCAGTTATGTACAGTGCAGCCAACCCTGTCACGATGCGATCTGGGAAAGCCACAGTCTCGTGGAGACCTTGAGCACCCACCTTGAAGGTGTGCGGCTGCCGGAAGAATGGGTACCGCGCTGCAGCGACTGCGGGCGCGTGCTTGTGCCTTGGGTGCGCGACGACACGTTTCTTGAAGGCGTCCAGTGGAAAGAGAATCTGGCGCGTTATCACGATTTTTTGCGCCACTGGCTGCTTGAGGAATCGGGCAAGCGCATCGTATTGCTCGAGCTTGGCGTCGGAGAGATGACGCCGAGTATTATCAAGCTACCGTTTTGGCAGCTCGCTGCAAAAAATGATAATGTGTTCTATGCTTGTCTCAATAAAAATCAGACGCAGGCGCCGCTGCATCTGGCAGATCGCGCCCTCGCTGTGAATGCAGATCTGGCGGAATCGTTGGCGATGCTGCGTCGGCTGTACACGTAAAGGAGGATAACAATGGAAAAGATTTACGAACGCATCGCCGCAGAGATTCGCATGGCAGATGCGATCATCATCGCTGCGAGCAATGGGCTGTCGATCACAGAGGGCTTTCACCTTTTTGCGGACAATCTGTGGTTTCAGACAAATTTCGGCGATTTTCGCGCGCGCTACGGCTGGCGACGCATTCTCGACGGGATGTTTCATTCGTTTGCGACGGAAGAAGAAAAATGGGGATTCTGGAGCCGACTGGCCTATCTGGCCAGCTATCAGAAACCGGTGAGTAATGTGATGCGCCAGCTGCGCGCGCTCACAGCCGACAAACCAACCTTTGTGCTGACGTCCAACGGCGAGGATCATTTTGTGCCGGCAGGATTTGCTGCAGAAAACGTGTTTGAAATGGAAGGCACGTTCACCCATAATCGCTGTGCTCGCGGCTGCTCGGAGGATGTCTGGTCCAATCGTGAGGAAGTGCTGCGGCTGGCGGCGGCTGAGCGCGATGGGCGCGTGCCGACGGAATTGCTGCCGCGCTGTCCGCATTGCGGTGGACCGGCGGAAGTGGATATGGCATCGGGTCAGGACTATTTCCGCTCGCGCCGCTGGCAGGAAAAAGCGCAGGCTTTCGAGCGCTTTGTGCAGGATGCCCAGGGAAAGCGGCTGCTCGTTCTCGAACTCGGCATTGGCTGGCGCAATCAGCTGATCAAAGCGCCATTGATGCGACTTGTGGAAGCGACGCCAAACGCGCGCTACGTAACCTTCAACAAGGGCGAGATCTATATCCCAGACACCATCGCAGAAAAATCCATCGGCGTCGACGGCGATCTTGGCGAAGCGATCGCAGGCGTTTACGAGTGCTGGCGCGCGTAAGTGTCGCGGGGACAACAGTTTTCGTCGGAAAATATGCGGCGGTGAAGATTTTTGCACAAAAGCTATTGACGAAGCTGGAAAAAAGGCGTATGATAGAACCGTCAAATAAAAGATTGTTTAATCGTTAATTCGTAGCGATTGAAAGGAGTCTATTATAATGAAGAAAACGTACAAAATTGATGTGGACTGCGCCAACTGCGCGAACAAAATGGAAGATGCAGCCAAGAAAACACCGGGCGTGAAGGATGCGACGGTCAATTTCATGACGCTGAAGATGATCGTGGAATTTGACGAAGGCGTAGATCCAAAAGAAATTATGCCTGTTGTGCGCGAAAACTGCAAAAAAGTGGAAGACGCCTGCGAAGTTTTCCTGAAATAAAGCAGAGCACCTCGCGGCGCGGCTGTGAGGTGCTTTTTCTTTGGTAAACGATTAAAAATATGTTTAATCGAAAAGAGGAGAGAAAGGATGAATAAAAAACAGAAAAAAATGCTGGCCCGCATTATCGTGGCTTTTGTGCTGCTTGTCGCCTTGCACTTTGTGCCGGTGGAGGGCGCGCTGCGGTTCTGCTGCTACATGGTGCCGTATCTCATTGTCGGCTATGATATTTTGCTGAAAGCGGTGAAAGGGATCAAAAATCGCCAGATGTTTGACGAATGTTTTCTCATGGCGGTGGCGACGGTCGGCGCTGTGGCGCTGGCGCTATATTCTGGCAGCGGTGATTACACAGAAGCAGTCGCTGTTATGCTGTTCTACCAAATCGGCGAGCTCTTCCAGAGCGTTGCCGTCGGCAAGAGCCGCAGAAATATTTCTGAGCTCATGGACATCAGCCCAGACTATGCCAACATCGAGGTGGATGGTCAGCTGGAACAGGTCGATCCGGATGAGGTGGAAATCGGTAGCATCATCATTGTGCAGCCTGGCGAAAAAGTGCCGATCGACGGTGTTGTCCTCGAGGGCACATCGAGCCTGGATACCAGCGCGCTCACTGGCGAGAGTGTGCCGCGGGACATCGCCCAGGGCGAGGAGGTCATCAGCGGCTGCATCAATATGACGGGCGTGCTGAAGATCCGCACGACGAAGGAATTTGGCGAATCGACGGTGTCGAAGATCCTCGAGCTTGTGGAAAACGCCAGCTCGCGCAAATCCAAGTCGGAGAATTTCATTTCCAAATTCGCCCGCGTCTACACGCCGGCGGTCTGCTATGCGGCGCTCGCGCTGGCCTTTCTGCCGCCGCTTGTGCGCATGCTGGCGCTGGGCGTGGATGCAGACTGGGGCACGTGGATCTATCGCGCGCTTACATTTCTCGTCATCAGCTGTCCATGCGCGCTGGTGATCTCGATTCCGCTGAGCTTTTTCGCCGGAATCGGCGGCGCCAGCAATGCGGGCGTGCTCGTCAAGGGCTCGAATTATCTCGAGACGCTGTCACAAGTGCGCACCGTTGTGTTTGACAAAACCGGCACGCTGACGCGCGGCGTTTTCGAAGTGGTCGATATCCACCACAGCGAAATGGAGCGGGAAAAGCTGCTCGATCTCGCGGCGCATGCTGAGAGCGCGTCCTCTCATCCGATCGCAGGAAGTTTGCAGCGCGCCTACGGGAAATCCATCGACCGCAGCCGCGTCACGAACATTCAGGAGATCAGCGGCGGCGGGGTGATCGCGCATGTGGACGGCGTGCCTGTCGCTTGCGGGAATGATAAGCTCATGGCAAAGGTCGGCGTGGAAGCTGTGGAATGTCACAGCATTGGCACGATCGTGCATGTCGCTGTGAATGGCGAATATGCCGGACACATCGTCGTCGCTGACGTGGAAAAACCACACGCAAAAGAAGCGATCGCTGCGCTGAAGCGCGCCGGCGTGACGCGAACGGTCATGCTCACCGGTGACCGCCAGGGCGTCGCGCAGAAAGTTGCCGCCGATCTCGGCGTCGATGAGGTGCACGCAGAACTTTTGCCAGCGGATAAGGTTGACCAGGTCGAGGCGCTGCTCGCTGCAAAATCTGAGAAAGAAAAGCTCGCCTTCGTCGGCGATGGCATCAACGACGCGCCAGTGCTGCGCCGTGCAGACGTCGGCATCGCCATGGGCGCGATGGGCTCGGATGCAGCGATCGAAGCAGCGGATATCGTGCTCATGGACGACGATCCGCTGAAGATCGCCAAGGCCATCAAAATCAGCCGCAAAACCCTGCGCATCGTTTATCAGAACATCGTTTTCGCCATCGGCATCAAGGGCATCTGTCTCGTGCTCGGCGCCGTCGGCCTCGCGAATATGTGGCTGGCGATCTTCGCCGATGTCGGCGTCATGGTCATCGCCGTGATCAATGCGATCCGCGCGCTGTTTGTGAAAAATCTCTAACCTCTATCATATTTCGCAACGCAGCGACCTTTCGCCGACAGAGATCTGTTGGTGAGCGGTCGCTGTGTTTGCGCAGAGCATAAATAGCGTCAAACTACTATTATTAGCAGGAGTTTTGGTGTATAATAGAAATACTAACAATCAGAGGAGGTCATTATTATGAAGATTGGAATCATCCGTTGCCGCATGACCGAGGATTATTGCCCAGGAACCTCGGATTTCAAAGCGATCCGTGAGCGCAGCGGCGTGTTCGCCGATGTGCCAGTTGACGAACCGATCGAGCTCGTTGGCTTCAACAACTGCGGCGGCTGCCCAGGGAAAAAAGCTGTGCTCCGCGCACGCGAGCTGGTGAAGCGCGGCGCCGACACGATCGTTTTTGCCTCCTGCATCCAGAAGGGAAATCCGATCGGCTATCCATGCCCATTCGCGAAAAAGATGAAGGACATCATCGCCGCCGATCAGAAGGACGCCGTACAGTTTTTGGATTGGACGCACTAGTAGAGTTAGGAGTGCGGAATTAGGAGTTAGGAGTTTTTCGAAAAACAGCAGCCTTGCGCAAACACCGATGTTCGCACAAGGCTGCTGCTTATTTTTTGCTCAGAGTTTTTTCTCAAAGAAAATATGTCCATCCGCCTGCACAACGCCGCTGACTTTGATCGACGCGACGCCGACGCGTTCAAAGCCGAGATGCTTGAACATCAGCACAGCCGGCAGATTCTGGCTGCCGCATTCGCTGCGCAGCACAGTGCAGCCGTTTTCGCGGCCCCAGTCTTCCGCGAAGGCGATAAATTCGCGGGCGAGCCCTTTGCGATAGTGGCGCGGACGGGTGTTGACCATGTGGATCACAGCAGCGCCGTCGGCTGGCACTTTCGTCAGCCAGTCGATGTTGTCGAATTCCGGTGGCTGCTGGTTGTCGAGAACGATCATCGCAGTGATCTCGCCGTCGTCCTCCCGCACATAGAGCACGCCGTTTTTGACAGCGTTCGTCAATCCCTCGGTGCTTGGGAAGATCCCGCGCTGGTTGATCGTGTAGGATTCGTACTTTTTCTGATACTGAAAATGCTCGTCGAATAAGGATTCGATCTGTGGCATATCGTCGAGTGTGCCCTTTCTGATCATGATGATGACCCCCTGTTTTTTTATGCTACCTATTATTTTATCATATGTATCCGATAAAATACAGACCTGCACGCAAAAAGACACGCCAATTTCCGGCGTGTCGAATTTTTTACAACGCTTTCAGCGCAAGGCGGAAGTGCAGCGTCAGATGTTCGCCGTCCTGTTCGGCGTTGGCTGTGAGGGTTCCCTGCATTTCTTCGGCGAGGGCGCGGGCAACGGTGAGTCCGAGGCCGGTGCTGCCCTGGTGGCGCGAATCGTCTGGCGTGTAAAAACGCTCGAAGAGCCGCGGCACGTCATCCAGCGCTAGGGTGTGGCTGTCGTTCGTGAAGCAGAGAATGAGACGTTCGTCTGTTGCTTCTGCGCTGAGGGCGAGCTTGCTTGCGGCGTAGCGGCTGGCGTTTTGCAGGAGATTTTGAAACACACGGGCGAGCGCTGCTTCGTCGCCGAGCACCCAGAGCGGATGCTCCGGTAGCGCCACGTCGACGGCGAGATCGCGCTCTGCCAAAAGCTGGTAATTCCCGACGAGGGCTTCGCGCAGAATGCGTCCGGCGTCGACGCGCGACAGCGAGAGGTGCATATCGTCGGCGGCCAGGCGCGAATAATCGTAGAACTGGCTGACGAGGTTTTTCATCGTTTCCGTTTTCTGCTCAAGAATGGCCACTGTTTCCGCAAGCTCAGGATCGTGCACGATGGCAGCAGCATGGTTTCGCTTGAACAGCTTGAGCTGGCCGAGGATGACCGTCAGCGGCGTGCGCAGATCGTGGCTGATCGCTTCGATCTGTCGCTGGAAAGCGCGTTCGCGCTTGGCGTAGCTCTGGCGCTCGCGCTGAATGTCCGTAAGCAGCGTGTTGAAGTCGTCCAGGAGCGCGGAGAGTTCTGCGTCTGGCAGCGGTAGATGGAGCATCTGATTTTGGCTCAGATCCTGACGCACGAGGGCGAGCTCGGCGCGCGTTTGGCGCAGCGCATTTCTGAGCGCGAACCAGTGGTAGGCGAAATAACCGCCTGCCGCTGCGAGGATGAGAATGATGATGGTGGATAGCATGGCGCTCCCCTCCCGATGGTTGGTTTAGAGATCTTGCTTCCGTAATGATACCACGCCAAGCAGGCCGAAGACAAGGATGCCGACTGTGCCGCTCGTGAGCGCTTTTTCGAGAATGTCTGGCTCTTCCCACCAGCGGATGATGCTGTCGGAGGTGAAGAAATTGCTTGGCAGCCAGCTGGCGATGTGCGCGAAGATCTCAAACTTTCCGCCAAGGATCCTGCAGATCGTCGGGAAAAAATTCCAGACGATGATCAAAGCGAGAACAGCTGTCATCTCGCGCTGGAAGATGGCGATGAAGAACACTGCAGAAACAAGACCGGCGATGGCCAGGAGATAGACGTAGGCGGTCGAGGAGAGAAAATCGCCGATCGTCCAGATCTCGGTGTGCGAAAGCAAAAGCTCAGCGCTGGCTAGCCAGACAGCGAGCACGACGACCATGATCGCCGTGGCGGCGAGCAGCGCTGAGATGCACTGGCCGATGAAGATCTGTGGGCGCGTGAGTCCGAAGGCGACGGTATTCTTGAGATTGCCGTTTTTGCGGCGGCTTTCGTAGAGCGCGAAGGCGACGACGGCGCCCATGATCACGTAGAGAAACGGCTCAGAAATATTCAGCGCGTAGCTGAAGGACGTGTGGCCGTAATAATTCACGCCGCCGCCCCAGAAATGGAGCACGAGATTGATGGCGAGAATGCCGGCTGAGAGGATCGCAGTGGTCAAGAAAGCTGCGCGTGTGTGGGTGATGCGGTAGAGTTCGGAGCGAATGTAATTGAGCATGGGGAAAAGCTCCTTTCGGAGAAATTATTGAGTCACCAGATAGAGCATAAAGGCGACGGCGTAGATACTGAAAGTGAGATAGAGCGGGCGTTTTCGCGTGGCGATGCCGCGCAGTCCTTCCGAGAGCACCGCGCCCACTGCCATGAAGAGGCAGCAGGCGAAAGCGAGCATGGCGACGATGAAGCAGATGGTGGAAAACATGGCGCGCCTCCGTTACAGATCGCGGCGGCGCAGGGTGATCCAGCCGAGCACGCTGAAGAGGGCAGTGCCGACAGCGCCGCTGACAAGGCATTTGCGCAGGCCTTCAACCGAGTACCAGGACAGGCTGATGTTAGGGTCGGCGACATTTACGCTCCAGGTGCCGCCGAGGGCTTCGCCGCTGGCGATAGTGGTGGTCGTTGTTGTGATTTTCTGCAGGAAGCGGTAAGGCATCCAGTTCGCGATTTCAGCGAGCAGATCGAAGCGCATGCCGAGGGTGTTCAGCACTGTCGGCAGGATGCACCAGATGGCTGCCCAGGCGAGAGCCGTGAAAATGTCGCGTTCGATCAGCTCCATGAACAGCACGATGGTGATGGCATTGGCGCAGGCAATGAGATAGAGCACCGGCACCGACAGGAGCACATCCTTGATCGCCGGCCAGTCGCTGTGAGCGAGCAAGAGCTCGGCAGAGCCGATCCAGACAGCGAGCAGCACCGCGAGGACGAGGGTGGCGAGGAGGATGCTGACGATGCATTTTCCGGCGAAGATCTGCACGCGGCTCACGCCAAAAGCGATGGTGTTTTTGAGATCGCCGTACTTGCGGGCGTTCGTGTAGAGCAGGCCGGGAATGATCGCGCCCATGATCATGAAAAACTGAGCCGAAGACATCCAGCCAGCGTAGGAGATGCCGGTGAGGCCGTTGTCGGTGCCGTAGGCTTCCCAGTCGAAAAAGGCGAGAAAGCAGTTGAACGCGATCGGTGCAGCGCAGAGGACGAGCGTTGTGACGTAGAGCCCCGGGCGGCGGAAAAGGCGATACAATTCAGCGCGGATATAATTTAACATGAGGATCCCTTCCTTCTTGTGTGACGGTGGCGCAGGCGTTCAAGCGCAGCGAGCGCGGCGCGCGCCAGGCTGCTCAGCGCCAGCGCGAAAGCGAGCACCACGCCGATGGCGGTAAAGAGCAGCGTGCGGCGCAGGCTCAGTTGGCGGGTGGTGTCGGTTTTCATTGCGCACCTGCTTCCTGGCGCAGTGCCATGTAGTAATCTTCCAGCGAGCCCTGGACGGTCTGCATGCCGAGGATGGTGATGCCATTTTCCGTGGCGAGCTTGCTGTAGAAAGCGGCTGGTCGGCGCGGCGCGAAAATGCGGAGCACGCCGTCTGGCATGACCTGCAGCTGTTCGTCCGGGCAGGTGCGCGCAAAGAGCGCTGCGTATTCATCGGTGTCGCTCACTGTCAGCGCGATGTAGTCGGCGCACTGGTCGTGCAGACTTTCGGCGCTGATTTCGCGGACGAGTTTTCCGTGGGCGAGAAAGCCATAGTGGGTGGCGATGTGCTCGAGCTCAGCGAGAATGTGGCTCGAGAGCACGATCGTCATGTTTTCTTCCTCGTTGAGATTTTGCAGAAGCGTGCGCACTTCGATGATACCCGCTGGGTCCAGCCCGTTGATCGGCTCGTCCAGGATGAGCAGCTGTGGCTTGGCGAGCATCGCGATCGCCAAGCCCAGTCGCTGGCGCTGGCCCATCGACAGACTGCCGCATTTCGCCCGGCATTTTTCGCTGAGCCCGACGAGCTGAAGCATTTCGTCGGCGCGCTTGCTGCCGGCGATGCCGCGTTGGATGCTGTAATAGCGCAGCGTTTGCGCGACGGTCATATTTGGGAAGCAGCCGGTGTCCTCGATGAGGCAGCCGATGTGTTTGCGCGCCAGCCGCAGATCGCGTTCGCTGGTCTGACCGAGCAGGCTGATCTCGCCGGAAGTGGCAAAACTCTGACCCGCGAGGATTTTCAGAAGCGTGGATTTTCCTGCGCCGTTGTCGCCGACGAGACCATAGATCGCGCCCTTCGGCACGTGCACGTTGACATTTTCCAGCGCGTGCAGACTGCCGTAATATTTGCAGAGCTGGGTGGTTTCGATGACGTTCGTGTTCATATATTTTCCCTCCAAATAAAAATACGTTTGTCCGGGTGTGTGTTCCTTACTGACAAACGTATTGTACGATATGGGTTATAAAGAAGTCATAAAGACGGCATAAAGAAGTCCTAAATTTGCTAAAAAAGTTGTAAAGATTGGATACGCTGTGATGCCGCATTTTTACACGAGAAATAAAAATCTCGCACTTAATGTGCTTTGTATGTTATACTATCTGTACGGCGTTGTCGTGTACGGTATCAGTACAAGTAGGCGGTTAAATTCTGCCCCAGAAATGGGGTGGTGCCATGGAAATGGATACAGTTATTGGCTTAATCAACCTTGTGTTGTTTGCTGTCGCTGTTGGATTTTCCTTTGGATCACATAAAAAAATAACCGCCCATAAGTCTTGCACACTCGGGCGGTCAATTTGACTCTCGGGGCTAACCGTCTACTGGCGGCGCCTTTTCTAATGTTATTGTAGCATTGCATTCAGAAAAAAACAATACCATGCAGCTGCCGGGGCTGCATTTTTTATTGCAGCTTAAAGCCGATGCCGTAGACGGTCTGGATATAGTCGGCGTCAGGATCGATGGCCTTGAGCTTTTTGCGGATGTTGGAAACGTGGACGTTGACGGTGTTGTTCTCGCCGTAGTAGCCGCCGTGCCAAACCTGTTCGTAGAGGCTTTCGCGGGTGTAGACTTTTTCCGGCTGGCGCATCAACAGCTCGAGGATGTCGAACTCGTGCGCTGTCAGCGCCAGTTCCTGACCGGCGAGCGTCGCTTTGCGTAAGCTGGGCGAAAGGGTGAGGGCGCGATGGGTGAGCGGTTTGTCGTTCGTGGCTTCTTTGCCGACGCGGCGCAGCGCAGCTTCGATGCGCGCCAGCACCTCCTCTGGTTCGAAGGGCTTGGTGATATAGTCGTCGGCACCGAGCTTGAGCAGCCCAACCTTGTCGCCGACGGCGGTTTTCGCCGAGAGAATGATCACCGGCGCGTCGCAGCTGAGTTCGCCGCGCAGTTTTTCCAGCAGCGCTTCGCCGCTCATTCCCGGCAGCATCAGATCTAGCAGGATCAGATCCGGCGATTCGTGCTCCAGTCGCAGCGCAGCTTCGCTGCCGGAATAGACCTGCGTCACCTGATAATCGGCCTGACGCAGCATTTTTGCGAGCAGATTGTTGATGTCGGCATCGTCCTCAACGACGAGAATCGTGTACAGCATGGAAAGCCCTCCTTTTTCATCTGGCTACATTATAAATCCTCGCGCAGGAGATGACAACTGCCAGCTGAGAGGGTAAAATGAGAGTAGCATTCAACAAGGAGGACATTCCAATGAAGATGACGATCGGACACTTTCTCTTTCGGCGTCTGCGCGAGATCGGCGTGAGCCATATTTTCGGCGTGCCGGGAGATTTTAATCTGCAGCTTCTGGAGCAGCTCAGCGAGATCGATGGGATTGATTTTGTCGGCACCTGCAACGAGCTCAATGCGTCCTACGCCGCCGACGGCTACGCGCGCGCCAATGGCATTGGCGCTATGCTGACGACGTACGGCGTCGGCGATCTCAGCGCGATCTGCGGGCTGGCCGGCGCTTGCGCGGAGCATGTGCCGGTGGTGCTGATCAGCGGCACGCCACCGCTTTACGCCATGGAAAGTCGTCTGCGCGTGCACCATTCTCTGGCGGAAGGAAATTTCGACAACATCAACAACTGCCTCAAGCAATTCACCGCGAACACCGTGCGCCTGACGCCGATGAACGTCGCTGACGAGCTCGACCGCGTGCTCACAAGCTGCTGGCGTGACAAATTGCCAGTGACGATCCAGGTGCCATCGAACATTTCCTATCTCGAAGTGGAAGTGCCGGACGCGCCGCTCGTGCTCAGCATGCCGCCAAGCGACAGCGAACGACTCGCCAGCGCCGTGGCGCGCATCAAGACCCTCATCGAGCGCGCGCAGCATCCGCTTCTGCTGATCGACGCCGATGCCGATCGCTGCGGACTGGCCGACGATCTCTATGCCCTCGCCGTAAAACGGCGCATTCCCTACGTCGCTTTTCGCACCGGCAAGGGCATCCTGCCAGAATCGGATCCTCTCTATCTCGGCATGTACAACGGCAAAGCCTCCGCACCGGAAGTGGCCGCTGCGCTCTGGCGCTCCGATTGCCTCATCGCCACAGCGCCATGCTTTGTCGAATCAAGCCCCATGGCAGCGCCGGGAAACAATCCTGTCTCCGCGCAGATCTACATTCGCGATGTCAACGTCACCATCGAGGGCGATGTTTACGAAGGCGTCGCTGCGCGTGAGCTCGTGGAGCAGATGAATCAGACGCTCGCACCGCGCACAGACGCTGCGCCAATCCTGCACGAAGCTGCGCCGCAGCGCGTCACGCCAAGCGCCGACGCACCACTCACGCAAGGCTATTTCTGGCGGCGCATGGCAGGATTTTTCCGCGAAAACGATCTCGTCTGCGTGGAAAATGGCACCTCCCTCACAGCGCTGCTGGAAAATCGCTTTCCCCGCGGCACGCGTTACATCGCGCAGCCAATTTGGGGCTCCATCGGCTATTCGCTGCCAGCGCTGCTCGGCGCCATGACCGCTGAACCAGAGCGTCGCGCTCTGCTTTTCATCGGTGATGGATCCTTTCAGCTCACCGCCCAGGAACTCTCGACCATCCTCGTGCGTGGACTGCGCCCCATCGTTTTTCTTCTGAACAATCGCGGCTACACCATCGAGCGCTACATCCTTGGCATGGACGCCAATTACAACGACGTCGCACCGTGGCGCTACCACGCACTGCCGCAGATCCTTGCGCCTGGTCAGGCTGTTTACAGCGTCGAAGTGCGCACAGAGGAAGAGCTCGAGACAGCGCTCGCAGAAGCAGAAAAAGGTGAGCGCGCCACTTTCGTCGAGCTCCACCTCGATCCAGCCGATGCGCCCGACGCCATGAAACATTTCGGCGCTATGACCGCAGAGCTCGATTACGGACCACGCGGACCACAGCGCTAGAAGGATGGAGCGTTGTTCAGGCTTTCCTGTCCGAATTTATCATAAAAAGGAGAATTGAATGAGAATCATCGCAGGAGAACGTCGGGGCGCCAAGCTCGAAGCCGTCCCCGGCATGAATACCAGACCAACCGCCGATCGCGTCAAAGAAGGGCTCTTTAATATCATCCAGATGGAGATTGCAAGCGACACACGCGTGCTCGATGTGTTCGCCGGCACCGGCGCTCTCGGCCTTGAGGCGCTCAGCCGCGGCGCAAAGGAGGCCGTTTTCATCGAGCAAGCGCCGCAGGCGCTCGCCGTGCTCAAGCGCAACATCGCCAAATGTCGCTACGAAGATCGTGCGTATGTGCTCAAGGGCGACGCGCTGAGCCTTTTGGCCACACTCCAGGGCCAGCAGTTTGATCTCATCCTGCTCGACCCACCCTATCAAAAAAATTTATACGCACCGGTCCTTTTTTCCGTTTTGAAATACCATTTGCTAAGCGATTATGGTATACTAGTATCAGAACACTCGAAAACTGTCCCCTTTTCCTGGGACGATGAACGATTGAACTTGTATAAATCGAGATCCTACGGAGAAACCGTCCTGAACTTTTTTCAGGCACAATGACAAGCTGGAGGGAAACGACATGGAAATTTTGGATTTAATCGACAAACTCGCCTTCATGGCAGAAAACGCAAAGCAGCCACTGCTCAATAAAGACCAGATCATCCTCGACGAAGGAGAAGTCTACGAACTCATCGATTCGCTGCGCGCGAGCATTCCAACTGCGATTCAGGATGCACAGTGGATCAAGAAAGACGAAGAGCGCATCATCGCTGCTGCTCAAGAAGAACACGACAAGATCATCCAGGCAGCCAAGGATCATGCCGATCTGCTCGTCAGCGAAGACGAAGTTGTCCGCCGCGCCAACGCCGAAGCGGAAAACATCGTTGCGCACGCAGAAGCTCAGGCGCATGAGATCATCGAAGGCGCATTCATCTACGCCCATGATCTGATGGACAAGCTGGAAAATCAGCTCACCGTTTACTACGAAGTGGTCCAGGAAGGACGTGCCGACATCCAGAAGTCCCTCGACTCCATGCAGCAGAACAAACCGGCCGCTTCCAACCTCGAAGTTCACACCGAAGAGTAACAAGCAGCGCGTTTTCTCCAGGATCCGCACCATGCAATCAACACCAGCGCGATTTTCGTCGCGGTGGTGTTTTTTTGACGAGCTTAAAGAGGTGTATGCAAAATGAAAAAGATTCTTTTTGTCTGCCACGGCAATAAAGCAAAAAGATTCTGAAGCCCGCTCGTATCAAGGGCTTGAGCGATGAATAAAGTGAATATACACCACATTTACACCATTTTTTGAAATATAGGAAGAAATTATTGAAAGAGCCTTGATGTGATTGTATGAGAAATAATAACGCAGGAAGTATGATTTGAGAATACGAGAATAAATATGCAGCACCGTGAATATACTGGACGGAAAAAATTTTTGAAAGCAGTAAATTCTGTAGCTAAGAATCTTTTGCTTAAAATGGTAGTGTAGAATGATTTGGCTAGATTATTTTGTACGTTTTGAATTCGCTACACACTGTGGAGCGAATTCGGAGCGGTGTCATGACAGTTGATCCGAATCACTTGAAACGATCGATTCAGGACACAATGTGTCTCGAATTGGTCGTTTCTTTTGTTTTATATTTTCTGGATACAATAAAATGCTTGGTGTATCCAGAAAATATTGACGGACGTTTGCAGTATGGTACAATATAATTGAACTTGAAAAGTAAGAAGGTGAGAACATGAGCACACAAATGATGTTGGATAACATTCTTAAGAAAAGCAATGGCATCGCGCGCACCGCCGATTTCAATGCGTATGGCATTTCTACGCAGGAAGTGGCTAAGCTGTGCAAAGAAGGGCGACTGCTGCGGATCAAGCATGGGTATTACCAGCGCGCAGATGATCTTTATCTGCCCGATGAGCAGATCCTGGCGTCCCTGTTGCCAGAAGCTGCCATCTGTCTAGAGTCCGCGTTGTTTCATTATGGCTACAGCGATCTTACACCGCGTGCATGGTCGGTGATGGTACCACGCAATATTTCTCTGAGCAAATTGGAGATCGATAGCCTTGCACTCGATGTACATTTTACGTCGAAAGATCTTTATGATATCGGTAAAACAACAGCAGATTTCAACGGCGTGCAGTTGGCGGTCTATGATCGGGAACGCACCATTTGTGATTGCTTCAAATTTCGTTCTCAGCTCGATAGTGAAGTATTTAATAAAGCGCTGAACGCGTATGCGAAAGATGAACAAAAGAATCTGGCGAACCTTATCACGTATGCGAAAAAGTTGCGCGTATATAAAAAGGTTGAAGAGATCATGGAGGTGCTCTTGAATGGCTGATATTGGTGCATCTGTGCTTGCACGGTTGAAAAACAAAGCGAAAGAGACTGGGCGATCAAATCAGCTTTGCGTTCAACTATTTTGCCAAGAAGAATTTTTGCGCCGATTAGAGCGCTCTGATTATGCAGAAAATCTTGTGCTAAAAGGTGGACTCTTTCTCTATACGCTCACCGGATTTGATAGTCGCGTGACTATGGACATCGATTTTCTGCTTCGACAGCTGCCGAATACACCAGAGCAGCTGAAAATGATCCTTGAAGAGATCATTTCTGTTTCGACAGGCAACGAGTTCATTACATTTGAGATCAAAAGCGTTGAACCAATCTCGTTAGAAAAGAAATATGCTGGTATCAGTGTGTTGATTATTGCTCATATCAAGAATACAAGGACGCCATTTAAGATCGATTTTGGCGTGGGTGACATCATCATCCCAGGGCAGGAAAAACGCACATTGCCAACTCAACTGGATGATTTTTCTGCACCAGTCGTCAATACCTATTCGCTGGAAACTACCGTGGCAGAAAAGCTTGATGCCATTCTCGATCTTATGCAGCTATCCAGTAGAATGAAGGATTACTATGATCTGTACTATATCGCTAGTAAATTTGACTTTGATGGTAGCGTCTTAGTTGAAGCAATGAGGAAAACGTTTGCCAATCGTGGCCATTCGTTTACGTTGGTGCAGTTTGAAGAAATGCTGGAATTTGATCAAGATCCAAGTATGCAAAAGAAATGGCAGCAGTTTATCAAGAAGAAAAAGATTGAAGCAGATGACTATTCGATGGTCATGCAGGTCATTAGAGAATTCTTGGGGAAGCCATATGAAGCTGCTTTGAAAGACAGCGTGTATTTTATGTTTTGGCATGCGGACAATAGATCATGGCTGAATAGCTAGAAAAATAGAGGCTTGAGAAAGAGGTTGGAACATGGTAGATTTTGCTCCTGGAATGAGAACGATCATTCGAGACGAAGAATGGATGATCAAAAAAATAGAAACAAACAGTCTTGGTAATAAGACACTGTATTGTACTGGCATTTCTCCATTGGTTAAAGATAGAGAAGCGATCTTTCTTGCTGATCTGGAACAGGTTCAGATCGTAGATCCTACTGAAGTAAAATTGGTGGCTGATGATTCTCCGTTTTATAAAAGATCATTGTTGTATCTGGAAAGTCAATGGCGTCAACAGATCCCAACTGATTCCAATTTGCATATCGGACACCAGGCAGCGATGGATCTGATGTCTTATCAGCTGGATCCTGCAAAGCTTTCTTTACAGAGGCCAAGACAGAGAATCCTTATCGCGGATGCTGTAGGGCTTGGCAAAACGCTTGAAGCGGGTATCCTGATGTCTGAATTGATTGTTCGTGGTAAGGGGAAAAGAATATTAGTTGTTACTGTCAAGAGTATGATGACGCAGTTCCAGAAAGAAATGTGGAACCGTTTCACTATTCCTTTGGTGCGATTGGATTCCAATCGGATCCAAAAGATACGAGCGAGTTTGCCATCAAATTATAATCCGTTTTTCTATTATGATAAGGCGATCATTTCTATTGATACGTTGAAACGTGATGTTGAATATCGAACACATTTGGAAAATGCATATTGGGATATCATTGTGATCGATGAAGCACAGAATGTTGCAGAACGTGGAGATCATCAAGCACAGCGTTCTCGTCTCGCAAAACTGCTTGCAGATCGGAGCGACACGATGATCATGCTGTCAGCAACGCCTCATGATGGTCGTGCCAAGAGCTTTGCATCGTTGATGAACATGCTGGATCCGACAGCTATTGCAGATCCGGAAAACTATACGCCAGAAGATATTAAAGGATTGTGCATTCGTCGCTTCAAGAAAGATCTCAGAGATCAGATCAGTGGATCTTTCTTGGAAAGAAAGATCACACTTGAGCGTTGCCAGGCTTCTGCGCAGGAAGAACATGCTTTTGATATTTTTGCAGAAATGCAGCTGGAGATGGATTTAAATAAGACCAAGGGGACGGGCCAGTTGTTTAAGACCAGTTTGGAAAAATCTCTGTTTTCCAGTCCGGCTGCATGTATCAAGAGCATCGAAGCACGCTTGAAGAAGCTCTATAAAAAATATACAGAAGACGAGATTAAGGATATTCATTTGCTGGAAGAACTGAAAACAGCGCTGGAAGCGATCACCTCGGATGGATTTACACGATACCAGAAATTATTATCGCTCCTTCGTAGCAAAGAATATGGCTGGAACCCAGCGGATACTGATGATCGTATTGTCATCTTCACAGAGCGTATTGAGACCATGAAGTATCTTGCAGAAAGACTTAGGCAGGATCTTAGCTTGAATGCAGACGCCATTCAAGAGATCTCCGGTGGAATGAGTGACGCTGATCAACAGCGCATCGTTGAGGAGTTTGGTCGAACAGAATCCTTGGTTCGTATTTTGGTCGCATCTGATGTTGCTTCGGAAGGTCTGAATTTGCATTATCTGAGCCATCGACTGATCCATTTTGATATACCATGGTCTTTGATGGTGTTTCAGCAGAGAAATGGGCGTATTGACAGATATGGTCAGCAGAAACGCCCTGATATTCGGTACATGCTTATTGAGAGTGACAATAAGCGGATCAAGGGTGATATGCGTATCATTGAAATTTTGATCGAGAAAGAAGAGCAAGCGTTGAAGAACATTGGCGACCCTTCCTTGTTGATGGGCAAATTTACCATTGAAGATGAAGAACTTGTCGTAGCAGAAGCAATCGAAGATGGGGCTGATGCTGTTGTATTTGAGCAGACTTTAGATGCCGGGGAGGATGATTTTGATCCGTTTGAAGCATTGATGGCAGCTGCTGGTAAAGCTGAGGAAGAAAGCAAAATGAGATCAGAAACCGTAACCGATGAGACGTTGTATTCTGATATGGACTATTTATATCAGGCGTTGATGTATCTCAATCAAATCGAAAGCCATCCTGTAGAAAGATTGAAAACAGTTTCGGGCATGGATATCAGACTAACACCGGATATGGAACGTCGTCTGCGAGCACTTGTTCCAGAAGAAGCGCTTCCTCAGGGGAAGACGCTGCGTGTTTCTGATGATAAGGCATTTTGCATGGAACAGATGAGAGATAGTATGCAGAAAAACATGAATGAGTCCGCCTGGCCTTCTACACAATATCTATGGAAGATCCACCCTATCATGAGCTGGGTGAATGATAAAGCAAGTTTATTTTTCAAGAGAAATGAAGCACCTGTGATGGGCATTCCAGGCAAATTGATGGCTGGTGAGATTATCTATGTTGTTACTGGTAGTATGTCAAATCTGAAGTCTACGCCTTTGGTGGATGAGTGGTTTGGTCTGCTGTATCAGAATGGTGATTTTGTAAGAGTGCTGTCGATGAACGAAGTGGTCCAGAAAGCAGGCTTAAGCGATGCTAAGATCCCGAACACAAAGTGTATCTCGGATGCAGAAATCTCTGATGCGAGTGCATTGCTTCAGGATGTGGTCGCACATGCTAAAGCGTATTTAGATGAACATTATAAGAGCTATCAACAAAAAATGGGAACATTGTTAGATGAAGAAGTTGATAAACTGATCGCGCTTCAGGAAAGGCACAAAGAATACTATCAAATGGCATTATTCGAACATGAACGAAAACTGAAAGAGCAAGAACGCCGCGTGGAAGAACTTTTCGATCAGTTTGTCAACTGGGTGAAAGAGACTTTGACGATACAGAACAACCCGTATATCAGAGTTGTGTCTGTACTGATGGGGGTATCACAATGAGCATGGATTTAACAGGGATCACCAATAAAAACGAATACTTTACCAATCATTACTTTTCAACTGTTTTCGAGGAGAATGCCGGTGCCACCATCAGTAGCTTGAATGCACGAGCAAGAGAGTCGGAAGAGATCCATACACCTTGGTCTCTTTTGCGCCAGAATGCGAGACAGTATTATGTAGCGCATGATAAGTATGTCCGGTCTTTCGCAAATATGCAGGCATTGATTAATATCCGGTCGCTGGCAGATCGTTACTTGAACTCTCTGGGTTATCCTGAAGCAAAGCCTGAAGTTGTAACCATAGAAGATGGTCTGTCCGTTCCGGTTTATCTGGAATTGATAAAGAACAATGGTGCGCCGCTACTTTGGGTACTACTGTCAGCATCAAAGGAAGCCGATGCAGGTATTATGGAGAGCTTTGTATTTAATGCGGATGATGTAGAAGAAGATTCTGTCGCAACCTTTCCGAAGCATATTTTGGCTGAATTACCAAACGAGGATCTGGTTAATAAGATCTTTTTTGCCGCTGCAGAGCCGCCGCGTTTTGTGATGCTGATCGGTATGAACCAGATCGCCCTGATCGATCGTAACAAGTGGAATGAGAAACGTTATCTGCAATTTGAATTGGAAGAGATCTTTTCTCGCCTTGAAAATACAACATTGCAGGCAATGACTGTTCTTTTGCACAAGGACTCTCTCTGCCCGGACGACGGAAAAATACTGTTGGATGAGTTGGATGAGCAAAGTCAGAAAAACGCCTCTGGTGTTTCTCAGGATTTAAAGTATGCGCTTCGGGAGAGCATCGAGCTTCTTGGCAATGAAGTCCTCTACGACATGAAAACGCGCCTTGGCCGTGATCTGGAAGCCGACCCGGTGGATGCTGGTCAGCTGACACTGGAATGTCTGCGCTATATGTATCGCATGCTGTTTGTCCTTTTCATTGAAGCCAGACCGGAGCTTGGTTATGCACCGATCAAAGCACAGAGCTATTATTCGGGCTATTCCCTGGAAAGTTTGCGTGATATCGCTGATAACGTCCGTGATGATGTTGAAGAGGTCGGGGACGGCTACTATTTGCACGAGACGCTCTCAAAACTCTATGAATTGATCTATGACGGCTATCCTAAAACCGAAGAAGAGCTGAAAAAAGCCAACAGCTCTGACAGCCTGCATGATATGTTCCTGATCGCGCCCCTGAAAGCACATATCTTTGATCCTGAATATACCCAGATGATTACTGCAGCGAAGCTGCGCAACAGCTGCATGCTGCGCATCATCGATCTGATGAGCCTGACACGAGCGACCGGAAAAAAGAGGCAGCGCCGTGGCCGCATTTCCTATGCGAACTTAGGCATCAACCAGATGGGGGCAGTGTACGAAGCCCTGCTTTCCTACCGAGGCTTTATTGCCGAACAAGACCTGTACGAAGTCAAGCGTGCAGGTGACAGCTTCAATGAGCTGGATGTAGGCTATTTTGTTCCTGGAGCAGAGCTCGATCAGTATACCGAAGACGAGCGCGTGCGTTACGAGCATGGCGAGAAAAAAGGCAAGCTTCGCATGTATGAGAAAGGCACCTTCATCTATCGTCTGGCAGGCAGAGAGCGTGAAAAATCTGCCTCCTACTACACGCCGGAGGTTCTGACAAAGTGCTTGGTGAAGTATGCCCTGAAGGAACTTCTGGCAGACAAGACAGCAGATGAGATCCTCGAACTGACTGTCTGCGAGCCGGCAATGGGAAGCGCAGCCTTCTTGAACGAGGCGATCAACCAGCTGGCCGAGGCCTATATCTCCCGTAAGGAAAAAGAGATCGGTGTGGTTATTGGGTACGAAGATCGCTTCAATGAACTGCAGAAGGTAAAAATGTACATTGCTGACCGCAATGTGTATGGCATTGACCTGAATCCTGTCGCAGTGGAGCTGGCAGAGGTTTCCCTGTGGTTGAACACCATTTATGAAGGCGGCTTCGTGCCATGGTTCGGAACACAGCTTGTCAATGGCAACTCCCTGATCGGTGCGAGACGGCAGGTGTATCGCATCGAAAATGCACAGGCCACCTCCAAGGGCATGCGCTGGTACGAGCTGGAGCCAGAAAGAGTGCCATTGGGCAAAAAGAGAATGCCGAAAAAGCAGATTTACCATTTTCTTCTCGGCGATCCAGGCATGTGCAATTACGCCGATAAGGTCATCAAATCTCTGGAGCCAGAAAATATCAAGAAAATGGCAAAGTGGCGCAAGACATTTACTGCACCGATCACCGATGATGAAGTGGTCACTTTATTGCGCCTTTCCGCCGTGATCGACGATCTGTGGGAAGCACAAGTGAGCCTGCGAAAAGAAGTAGATGCAAAGACACAGGACGCATTATCTGTCTTTGGCCATAAAGATGAGACCGTGGATTCTCATACCACGATCCGCCAGAAGGACAATATCTTCAGTGAGCTCTATAAGAGCGAACATATGAGAAACGCTGGTTCCTATGCACGTCTGAAATTTGCCATGGACTATTGGTGTGCCCTGTGGTTCTGGCCGATCGATCAGGCAGACCTGCTCCCGACGAGGAGCGAGTTTCTCTTTGACATGTCCTTGATTCTTGAGGGAACGATGGCTTCTATAAATGTGTCGGATTCTGCCAAAGACGGACAGCTATTTTTGTTCCCGACTGAAATGGAACAGATGGCATCGGATATTCTCAATACTTACGGCACAGATACCATCGTCGACATTCCACGCTTGCGCCAGGAGAACCCCAGACTGGATCTGGCTGCAAAGATCGCTGAACAGAATAAGTTCATGCATTGGGAGCTGGAGTTTGCCGATCTGTTTGCAGAACGGGGCGGGTTTGATCTGATTATAGGGAATCCGCCGTGGATACTTATTAATTGGAATGAAAAAAATGCTGTTAGTGATTTATTACCACTATACGCGATAAAAAATATTTCATCGTCGGATATTGCCTCTATGCGCGATAAGTTGATTCAACAAAATAATGTTCGAATTGTTTATGTGAGTGAATATGTTAACATTGCTGGGCAACAGAATTATTTGAGCTCTGTTCAGAATTATCCCATGCTTGGTGGAATGAAAACAGATTTGTATAAATGCTTTCTTCCACAATCATGGATGTTTGGAAACAAAAAAGGTACAAGTGCGTTTATCCATCCTGATGGTATATTTGAAGATCCAAAAGGAAAAAATTTGCGAAAAAATCTTTATCCACGGCTCAAAAAACATTTTCAATTCTGTAATGAATTGAGATTGTTTGAGGAAGTACATCATAGTAAGGCCTTTTCACTAAATATCTATTCAAATACAATTGGATCGTCTTTTGATATGATTGGGAACTTATATGCTGTAAGCACAATAGAGGAATGTTATCAACCTACTAATAAGGAAGTCCTGGGGATTAAAGACTCGCTTGGTAACTGGAATATTAATGGTCATCCTGATAGGATTGTAGTAGTAACGCCCAAAGAGTTGGCTTTGTTTGCAAAAGTATTTGATAATTGTGAGTCGGCTGATGGAGCTCGTCTTCCTGTGATTCATTCACAGTCGCTGTTGGATGTGCTAAATTGTTTTGCAAATCAGTCAAATAGTCTTGGTGATTTGGGCAATGACATATGCCCATCAATTATGTGGGATGAAACAAAGAGTCAACGTGAGAAAATTATCATAAAACAGCCACATTTTCCTGAGACAGCAATTGAATGGATACTTTCGGGTCCTAATATTTCGGTCGCAAATCCGTTTTACAAAGCGTGTCGAAGGAATTACAGAGTTAATAGTGATTATGATGTTATTGATTTATTATTTATAGAAAAGCAATATTATCCTAGATGCGTATTTTCAACTTTTTGTGATATTGATGAATATTTAAATAAGGTGCCAATAACAAAATGGGGAGATAAACTTACAAACACATACCGAATTGTTCAGCGTGCTATGATAGGTGCTGATTCAGAAAGGACTTTATCTTCAGCGATTATCCCACCACGTTCTGCACATATTGATGGCCTATATTCTCTTGCCTTGAAGTATGATATTGGATTGGTTGCTGGCTGTATGGCGTCACTACCATTTGATTTTTATGTAAAAATCATGAAGAAAAAACACGCTCGCTTTGATCTATTATCGACCCTTCCATATTTACCAGATTGTCACCAGCGTGAAGATATTACTCTGAGAGCCTTACTATTAAATTGTTTATCATGTGATTATTCTAGCTTGTGGAGCCAATCGTATTCTGATGTTTGGAAAGGCGTAAGTTGGAGTAAAAAAAATGTACGGCTATCAAACTCTCGATTTTCAACATTAGGAAAGAAATGGACAACAGAGACCCCGCTGAGAACTGATTATGAGCGGCGGCAAGCTCTTGTGGAAATAGATGTTCTTACTGCGATGGCACTGGGAATGACGTTAGAACAATTGAAGAATATATATCGTATCCAGTTTCCTGTGCTTCAGTCCTATGAAACAGATACTTGGTACGATTGCAATGGTCGCATCACTTTTACTAATAATCGAGGACTTGGAGGTGTGGGCTTCAGCCGCCCCGAATGGGAAAAAGCAGGAGCTGTGCAGCCCGTACGCCGTAGTGATGCACCATGGGATGGTATAATGAAGCACGCTCCGGCAGGCTATGTCTTTGCTCGTACCGTCATGGATGATACCATGCCCGGTGGCCCAGTAGAGCGCACTATTGAATACGTTGCCCCCTTCGACCGCTGCGACCGTGAGCAAGACTACGAAATTGCATGGAAGTTTTTCGAGAAGAAGTACAGAAAGGAGGATGATCCATCTTGAGTACGAAAAAAAGGAAGATCAGTTATTGGAGTATCGACTTTTTATCAGGAGATGATCACTATTTTGATCCAGACATATTTTGTGGATTTATGACGTATATGCAAAATGTTGAAGATATAAAACGTCTGATCAGGAATGAGAAGCAAAATAAGGCAGTCGCGTTAGAAAGTATCTATGAAGAAAACAGGAAGGGTTTGCATTTTTATAAGGTCATATTCAAGTCTTGCAAATACAACCATTCACCTGACTATATGTCCAGTATAGATGGCTCAGAACGCCCTACAGATAAGCTATTAACAGAAGGTGATAAAGAACTTACTCATATGTGCTTCCGTATTGATGAGAATGAAGTATATACCGTTTTTGAAGAACGTAGAAATGGCGTTAGCATTGGCGGGGTGGTGGCATATTTGAACGAATTTCTAAAAAGTTTTATTAATGAAAATGATGATCTGGAGGATGACTTCTGTCTAGGGGCAAGCATTATTCCACCAGATGATTTTCTGACAGCTTTGGGAAAAACAAAGAGGATAGCATCAGTGGAGCTTTTCGTTCAAAAAAAGATCCTAGGAACAGAGTATCTTGGATTAATGGATGATGATATAAATTCTCAAGAGGATTTAATTATATGGACAAAGGCTAAACCACGTAAATCTCTGACTAAACGAACGGTTGAAAAGGTATTCACTAAATTAACTTCGAGTGGTAGTGAAATTAGTAGGATTCGTGTCCGGGGAAAAGATATAAATAAAATGAATGTTACAATAGATTCCTTGAATGGGAAAAAGGTAGATGAAGTGATAGTAAATCTCCAAGAAAATGGGATTGTTGATTCTGATTCTATGTTTTCACAATTTGAGAAGCTGATTGGAGTGACGGTATGAAGGATACAAGTGCTGGATTAAGCAAATATATTTATTCGGAGTGGTTACTCCCAATAATTGATTACTACAGGACTCTAAAAAAGAATGAAGCTATGTTTGAGATTATTTTACCTTTAGTAGTTGCTGTAATATGCACAAAGTTATACATGCATTTTGGAGATGTATCCTTGGCGCTTGCTACATTAGCGGAACTTTTGCTAACAGCAGTATCGATATTAATTGGTTTTACTGGTTTGCTTATAACCTTATTAGTAACAAGCTCAGGTGAAAATATAGATAGACTAAAGGCGATTACTACTGAGAAAAAATTACACAGGGGGAAGATGACTCTTTATCAAGGGCTACATATTCAGTTTTCTCATTCTTTGTTTTCAGAGATCATACTAGTGCTCATTGTTTTTTTCTATTTATTCTTAAATGGGTTAAATTGGCTTGGAGAATTAGAGACTATATTCTTGGGTATAGAAGTATATATGACGCTAAATATATTCTTTTCGATAATTCGAGGAATAGCTAATATCTACTTTTCTTTCTACAAAAGTAATGTGTAATAGTGGGTTGTAAAAAGGAGGCCTGCAGTATGCTACCATCCATACTTGCCAAACAATTACAGAAAGGCATCGGAGATTACATAGAGACGACCTTTCCGATGACGAATGAATCGTTCAAAGGCTCGGTTCGGAAGATGCTGGAGACAAAAGGCGCTGTTTACCATGAGCCTTATATTGCTGTGCGCCTGCCGTTCCGTGTTGCGCAAGTGATGCCGACCTGTTTTGAGGCGATCCACCCTGTATATCTTCCTTATGTGCATCAGCAGAAAGCTTTTGAGCGACTGACTGGAGATGATGGTAGATCCACGTTGGTCGCGACGGGTACTGGCTCAGGAAAAACGGAGTGTTTTCTGTATCCGATCTTGGAATACTGTTATCAGCATCGTGGAGAACGGGGGATCAAGGCGCTCATTATCTACCCGATGAATGCGCTGGCGACTGACCAGGCAAAACGTATAGCGGAGTTGATCTATGGCAGTAAGGAACTGCGTGGCAATGTGACGGTTGGCATGTATGTTGGTGGGCAGGAACATACACCGTCTCGTACTATGAGTGAACATGGTGTTATCACCGATCATGAGACAATGCTGAACAGTGCGCCGGACATTCTGATGACCAATTATAAGATGTTGGATTATCTGATGGTCCGTCCTAAAGATGCGCTCTTGTGGCAGGATAATGATGTTGAAACGCTGAAATACATTGCTGTGGATGAACTGCATACTTTTGATGGGGCGCAGGGGACGGATCTGGCCTGCTTGCTGCGGCGACTAAAGCGTCGTTTGGGGATCTACGATGGCTACCTCTGTTGTGTGGGGACCTCTGCAACGATGGGGGCTAAAGAAAATCACAGCAGCATTTTGAGCTATGCGGAGGAGATCTTTGGTGAGCCATTTGACAAAGACGCTATTATCACTGAAGATCGTCTAAGTCCGCAGGAATTCTTTGCGGGTGCGGCGGTTACATCGTTTACAATGCCGACAGAAGAGCAGGCTGCTGAACTGGATCGGCTGTCTGTGGAAGATGAACCTGATGCGTACCTGCAATGTGCAGTAAAAGCCTGGTTTCCGGATCTTTCGTTGGATGTTCTGAGCGATGAGGGAAGGATCCAGCTAGGCGATGAATTGATGCATCATAGCTTTATGCAGGCTGTCATTAACTTGACAGGAGGGGCATATTACCAGTCCTCGAAAATTGCAAAAGAATTGGCTGCGCATTACCCTGAACTGAAGCAGCTGCCTGATCCTGCTGTGGTGATCGATTCGCTGTTTGCGCTGATCTCTCATGCAAGGACTGGTGAGGTAGGAAAACTGCGTCCGTTCCTGAGTGTCCAGGTGCAGCTTTGGATGCGTGAGTTGCGTCGTTTGGTTGCCAAGGTTGATCAGGACGAGATCACCTACGGGCTTGCAAATGACTTGAACAAGCGACAAGCGAAACAATATCTTCCTGTTGTTAACTGCCGTGATTGCGGAATCACTGGCTGGGTATCTGTGCTCAATGAGCGTGGCAATGCGACAATGACGAGCCTTGAATCGTTCTATAATCTGTACTTCCGTGCGGATGAAAAGATCGTGATGCTGTTCCCGCACTCCCATGAAGAACACGTGCCTGGCATGGTCGCTGCGAAGATCTGCCCTGACTGCTTGAAAGTGGTCTTTGGGGAAGACGGCTCGGAAGAGTGTGTAGAGTGCGGTGTGGCGATGGTGGATGTTTTGGTCCCTAATCCTATCAGGACATCCGGTGCCAAGAATCACAAACAGTATATCTGTCCTTGCTGCGGCAGCCGTCGTGGGCTTTCGCTGATGGGTCTTCGGAGTGCAACAGAGATCAGTGCGAGCATTTCTCAGATGTTTGCATCGAGATTTAATGATGATAAGAAAACCTTGGCTTTTTCGGATAATGTCCAGGATGCTGCGCATAGAGCAGGTTTCTTCAATTCCAGAACGTGGCGGTTTGGCCTAAGAGCGGCTATTCAGAAATACTGTAGCGAGGAAGGTGCGGGAAAAAGTCTGGTAGATTTCCAAGAAGGTTTTATTGAGTATTGGCACGAGCGGATGACGGATGAGCAGTTTGTCAGCTTCTTTATCGCGCCGAACCTTACCTGGAAACAAGCCTATGAGGACATGGTTGAGAAAAGAAAGCTGGGTAAGGATAAGCAGGCACAGATTCTGATGTGTGAGATCGAGAAGCGCATCAAGTATGAGATCATGCTGGAGTTCGGGCTTACAGGGAAGATCGGTCGTACGCTCGAAAAGTCCAGCTGTTCTGTGATCTCCTTTGCACCGGAGGATATCGTTCAGATCGCTGATGCTGTACGGGAAAGGACTGTCAATGAACTCGGTGTTCTGAGATCAGAAAGTCGGGCTTCTTTTGAACGCATGGTCATTGGATATCTGAATCTGATGCGTACAGGTGGTGCTTTTGAAGACACAGTGTTTGATAAGTATACAAAGCAGGATGGAAATGGCTATATGCTGTCAAATGACCGTAACCGTTGGCTTCCTGGCCGTCAGTCAGGGAGAAATACTCCTCGCTTTATCGCAGAGCATATTGGTACTGGACGGGCATCTCACGAGTTCGATTCGCCGACAGGTAAGAAGTACGTGGCATGGATCGAATCTTGCTGTTCTGAAATATCGCTTGAAGGAAACTGTTTTCCTGTCATCAGTAAATATATTTTAGAAGAAGCCGTCAGAGCGGGCGTGGTATCATTGGTGCCTTCTTCGGTCGATTATAAAATTTATGGACTGAACAAAGAGCGTGTCTATATCACAGATGAAGTGGTACAGATGCGTTGCGAGAAATGCGGCTCGATGTATGCTGTTTCGGCAGAAGATGCAGTGTTTTTGCAGGAAGCACCGTGCCAGCGGGCTAATTGTGATGGATTCCTGGAGCGATATGAGTCAGGCGATATCAATTATTACGGCCGCCTCTACAGCGCAGGTGATTTGGTGCGCATCAATGCAAGAGAACATACTGGTTTGCTGGAACGCCCTGATAGAGAACAACTTGAGATTGATTTTAAGCGTGGTAAAGATACGCAAAAACTCTGGGATCCGAATGTATTATCCTGCACCCCGACTTTGGAAATGGGGATTGATATTGGTGACTTATCCACTGTGATATTGTGCAGTATGCCGCCTGCGCAGAGTCAATTCCTGCAACGCGCTGGTCGTGCCGGGCGTAAAGATGGCAATGCATTGACACTGGCCATTGCCAACGCAAAACCACATGATCTGTATTTCTATGCAGATCCGCTGGAAATGATCGCTGGTAATGTTACGCCGCCTAAGATCTTTCTCAAGGCATCTGCTGTGCTTGAAAGACAATTCGTCGCTTTTTGTATGGATTCTTGGGTGAAAAAGGGCGTTTCTGAGGGTGCTATCCCGAGGAATGTTGGTGTTGTCCTGAAAAATCTGGAGGCTCGGCCGGAAAATATGTTCCCGTTTAATTTCTTGAACTATGTGCAGAGTACACTGTTCCGGCAGCTGAATTCTTTTATCCAGATGTTTGCGGCTTATCTTGACGAGAGCGCAAAAGAGGAATTGCAGACGTTTGCTATTGGCGATGGGTCAAATGACAGCCCGATGCATGTCAAGATCCTGGATGCCTTTGGAGATCTTAAAAAGCAGCAGGATGCGTTGAAGGCAAGCGTTGATGTGCTTAAGGGCATGATCAAGGAGCTGGAAGAAAAGCCGAAAGACAGCTCCTATGACGAAGAGATCAAAGACTTGAAGAATGAAGCATATGCTCTTCTCATGGTCCAGCGGGAAATCGGCAGAAAGAATGTCTTTAATTTCTTATCTGATGAAGGCTTGCTGCCCAATTATGCTTTTCCGGAAGCTGGGATCATTCTTCGTGCGATTCTTTCTCGCAAGAGTAATGAAGAAGTCCCCGTACAGAAGAAAAAATATGAAAAGATGGTGTACGAATACAGCCGCAGTGCATCCTCTGCCATCAGCGAATTTGCACCGAATAATAGCTTCTATGTTGACGGACGAAAGCTGACGATCGATCAGGTGGACTTAACGACGGCTCAAACTGCCAGATGGAGACTTTGTCCAAACTGTTCCCACGCACAAATTGAGGAGACAGGGAAGAATACTTCTGCGTGTCCACAATGCGGAAGTCCTGGATGGGCGGATGCGGGCCAGGTTAGAACGATGTTGAAAGTTCAGATGGTGTATTCCAATATGGATTACACCAAGAGCTTGATCAACGACGAAAGTGATGACCGGAGCCATGTTTTCTATTGTAAACAACTTTTGGTCGATGTGGACGAAGACCATGATATTTCCAGTGCGTATCGTATGGACAACGAAGAGTTCCCGTTCGGGTATGAGTTCGTTCGAAAGGCAACCTTGCGTGAGATCAATTTTGGTGAGAGCGATATGACTGGTGAAAAGCTGTCTGTATCAGGTGTGGAAGAAGTACGCAAGGGCTTCAAGATCTGCAAGTATTGTGGGAAGATCCAGCCTGAACATGGTAAAGCGAAGCATAGTTTTGCTTGTAAAACCAGGAAAATGAGCATACTACCGTCTGATATTTATGAGGAATGCCTGTTCCTGTATCGAGAGTTCAGTACGGAGATCCTTCGTTTGCTTATTCCGGCAACGACGATGGATCCTTCTTCTGTCAAAGTCGAGTCTTTTGTGGCTGCGTTTATGCTGGGGATGAAAGAGTATTTCGGAAATGTTGATCATCTGAGGGCAACTGTGAGTGAAGTTCCTGTCCCGGATGCAGATTATCGCAAGCAGTATCTTGTCATTTATGATTCTGTTCCAGGTGGGACGGGATATTTGAAGCAGCTGATGCATGAGAAGAATGCCTTGGTCGAGATCTTTGAAAAAGCATTGCATGTGATGGAAAACTGTTCTTGTAAGGATGATCCGCATAAAGATGGTTGTTACCATTGCTTATATGCCTATCGGCAGAGCCGGCAGATCGGGAATATCTCGAGAACGGTGGCGATCAGGTTGCTGAAAGCTATTCTGTCAGGGAAAGATAACGTTCAGAAGATCGATAAGATCAATGATATCCCAGTCAATCCGCTTTTTGACAGCGAATTGGAACAGAGATTTATGGAAGCTGTGCGTACGAAGGTTGGTGCTGCCAACGTAAGTGATACGATCCGCAACGGGAAACACAGTTACTATGTAAAGCTGGGTGACACTGCCTGGGAAATCGAACCTCAGGTCTCTCTCAATGAAAGCGATGGGGTTGCGATACAATGTAAACCTGATTTTGTGTTCTGGCCTGTTTCAGCACCAGACCACAAGCCGGTCGCAGTGTTTACCGATGGCTTCTTATATCATAAGGATATTGTTTCTAATGACACCATTAAACGAGAAGCGATCCGCAGAAGTGGCAATTTCCGTGTATGGTCTTTGAGCTTTAAAGATGTTCAGAACGTTTTTGTCCCTCAGGGGGATTTCTGCACAGAAACATTGGAAGCGGAGAAAATGCCATCTGGCAAGACAATGTATCGGCAGATGGTTAAAAAGCGTCAAGCTGATTCTATTGAACCAGCCAAATTATCTTCTTTTGATCTGTTGATTGAATATCTCAAGTTTCCTGATGCTGAAAAAGTTTTTAGGGGACAAGCGTATGCCTATTCGCTTTCACTGCTAGACCCTACTTTGATGCAAAATAGCCTGGCGTTCAACAATTGGAAGATGATCGTCGAAGACATAAACGATCAGACACACTTTACGGATGCTGATTTTGTGTTCCCTGGAACGCTCTTCGGTACTTGGATTCCTAGAACGACGAATGCACATTTGGTGATCCATGCTGCCATCCTTGCATCTGAACTAAAAAAGGAAGGTGTTGTTGCTGTATGCGCAGTCCTGAAGGACGGAAAAGATCACCGAACAGACAAGTACGAGCAGGAATGGAACGGGTTCTGGAGGTTCCATAATTTGATGCAATTTGCGGACACGTTCATAGCGGTGTCGTCTGTGGGTGTGAGTCGTATGGATTATCTGGTCCTTCCTGCTTTGTCAAATGGAGCATCTGATCTTGCGACGCCTCTCACTACTTCAGTTAACGAATGGGATGCTATCAAGGAGATCCTGTTTGACGATGAGGCAAAAGCATTTGTTGATTATGCAAAAGGCGCTGGCATACCAGCTCCAGACGAAGATAACATCGGCTTTGAAGTTGAAGGGAATAGCGGTGAAGTCATTGCTACTGTGGAGATCGCATGGCCAGATAAACACGTTGGCTTCATGACTGCTGATCAGGTGGAAGATAAAGAAAAGCTTCAAGATATGGGATGGAAGATCCTGAATATACTTGATGCTGCGGATATTGATATAGCTGGCCTATTTGGAGGTGAGGACCGATGACAGAGAATATCAAAGTTGCCATATCATCTGATTTCTTGACGGCCTTTGCACGTTTGCCTAGACAGATTCAGGGAAAAGTGACTGAGTTTGTGAATAAATTCAGAAACAACCCATTATCTCCTGGGATCAACTACGAGAAGATCAATTCAGGCATTGATAAGAAGATCTATTCTGTCCGAATTGATGATGCTTATCGTGGGATTGTAGTCCGTCAAAAAGAGGCGGGTGTGTATTTGCTTCTATGGGTAGATCATCATGATGAAGCGTATCAATGGGCGTCAAGAAAACGGTGTGAAGTTAATCCGCAAACAGGGACGATCCAGGTATTTGATGTTCAGATGGAAGCAGAAAGGATCCCTTCTTCAGAAAGTACAACGTTATTTGGTACTGCGAAGGATGAAGACTTATTAAAACTTGGCGTACCGGAAATGCAATTGGATTTTGTTAGGAGTTTCATTACTAAGGAAGAGTTTTATAGTGCAAAATCTGCGATGCCACACGATGCCTATGAACATCTTTCGTGGTTAGCCGAAGGGTTTCCAGTAGAAGAAGTTTTAGAACTTGTTGCTGAAGAACAAAGTGTAGCAGCTTCTGTCGGAGATTTATCAGCTGCTTTGGATGTACCAACAACATTGAAATCATTTGTGGTGATCGAAGGTGAAGACGAACTTCGTCGGATCATGGCAGAGCCGTTAGAAAAATGGCGTGTTTTTCTCCATCCATCACAAAGAAAAATTGTCCAGAAAGAGTATAACGGTCCTGCTAGGATTCTGGGTGGTGCTGGCACGGGAAAAACTGTGGTTGCTATGCACAGAGCGAAGTATTTGGCTTCAAGATGTGAGGGTCAGCAGAAAATATTGCTTTCAACCTTTACGGCAAATCTTGCAGCAGATATTCGGGAAAACTTACGCAAGATCTGCACACTGGAAGAGTTGAGAAAAATTGAAGTTATCCATTTAGACGCATGGGTCAATCGATTTTTGCGGGAAGCTGGCTTTTCTGCTCAGATTGGCTATGATGATGATATCGATCCACTGTGGGAGAAAGCTGTATTGTTAGCAAATATAGATCTTCCCTTTGAATCTTCTTTTTATAAGGAGGAATGGAATCGTATTGTCATTGCTCAGGAGGCACTGACGCTCGAGAAATATGTAAAAGCAACAAGAAATGGCCGTGGTACTAGACTGGATCGAAAAAAACGGATGCTAGTGTGGAAGGTGTTTGAAAATTATCAAACGATGATGAAGGAAAACCAGATCAGAGATATAAATACTGCTATGTATGAATGCACAAAGCTTCTGCAAGCTTCTGGGAAAAAAGCAATATATGCGAATATTATCATCGATGAAGGACAGGATTTTAGCGATAATGCATATAGACTGATTAGAGCGTTGGCAGGAGAAGAACATTCAAATGATATTTTTATTGTAGGGGATGCGCATCAACGTATTTACCGCAATCATCCTACGTTGTCGAAGTGTGGTATCAATATTCGTGGTCGCAGTAGCATACTCAAGATCAACTATCGTACTACTGAGGAAATACGAAAACATGCATTTGCGTTGTTGAATGGCGTTTCCTTTGATGACATGGATGGTGATATTGATCTAGGTGATAAGTGTCAGTCGCTTACACATGGGGAAGAACCGATCCTTAAGGGTTTCGCCAATGCCAATGAAGAATTTGAGTTTATAATATCGGAAGTGAAGCGTCTTGAAGATAATGGCGTATCTTTGACGGATATTTGCGTTGTCGCACGTACAAAAAATTTGGTGGATGATTATATTTCTTTGTTTACGAAAGCAGGCGTTCAGTCTTATAAGATTAAGAGAAATAAGACTGATGATCGGAAGTATAATGGCGTGCGTGTTGCAACGATGCACAGAGTAAAAGGTTTGGAATTTAAATATGTATTTATTGCCGCGGTGAATAATAGGATTATACCTTTGTCGACGGCGATAAATAGAGCAGATGTTGTATCAGAGACGGAATCCATAATTTCGGAGAAGTGTCTGTTTTATGTTGCGATGACTCGCGCACAAAAAGCTGTGTATATTACGAGCTATGGTAAGCGATCAGAATTTCTCGAATAAAAAAGATCATATGTAAATGAAAATAACTATCCAGCCGAAGGCTGGAAAAAATTGAAGCGATATACCCTATGCAATTAGGATATATCGCTTCTTTTTTTATTGTAATGAGAGCGGTCTATCTTTGTCTCGATCTGACCTTGGGGGTTGAGGATCAACCCGGATCGTCCTATACATATGGCGAATGTCGTCCATGCTGTAATCCCCGCCGCCCCAGCGCCGATACCCTTCCGGGGATCTGTACCAGCAGCTTTTCTTTCTGTGCCATTTGAAGCCCAGCTCTTTAAGCTTCTCTTTGAGCGGCTTCGTGTCCCCACTGACCCACACAAAACAGCCGATAATCTCTATAGTGATGTGCTCCAGCTTCATCAGCTCGTTTATCAGCCATTGGAATTCCTGCGGTGTCTCTTCCGTGTCACGTTCGTATCTTTCCCCGTCCTTGTTGACATGGATCCTTTTCACACGCTCGAACATGATCTCATATTCGGCGTTTAATTCCTTCATCGCCTCGTTGCTCCCGCCAACGTCAGGATGCAGCTTCAGGCACAGGCGGTGATATTCTTTTTTCAGCTCTTCCAAGGTCTGGATGTCGTCTCTCAGGTATTTCCTAATCTTGTCCCCCTTATTTCAAAGAAAATAGTCTGCTGTAGCGTTCGATCTGTTCATCTGTCAGGCTCTGGAACGATTCACTGTCAACAGGAGCCGAGCAGATGAAAAACGTGCCTGCGATGATGTCCACCAGCTGGCCCCGATCATCCAACAATGGGCGATTCAGCGTCATGCCGTTGATCTTCCCTTTCTCATTGCAAACAAGCGCCACTTCTTCCATCCATGGGTAAATCGCTTGAATATAGCCCCCAACAACCTCCTGCATGGATTTCAAAGAGCCATCAATTTCTTTCACTATTGGCTGGCAACCAGCTTCAATAACTAACACTTTCATGATCAAACCATCCTTTCAAAATTGAAAAATTCGTTTTCGAGAAGTCATGAGCTATTTTGTGGGGATGGCCTTCCGCCATCCAATGATTCATGCCTGGGCCTCCTTTCCAGCTCATTCGTTTTCGATGTAGTCTTTCGCTTATTAGTGGGTTTGAGCTGGCCACAGCAGTAAAGCAAGGGTTCTGGCAAGAGACAAGCTTGCGAGACGCCGTAGGGCAGCTCTTGCAGGTTCCTTGCTTTTCTGCTTGGCTGAATAGCTCAACCACTAAGCGAAATGACGGAACGAAAGCCGGATGAGGAAGGAACGTGGCAGGATCATTGACAGATGGTGGATTAAAATAAAAAAGCAAGTACCCACTGGATACTTGCTGAACAATATTAAATATTTTGGTTTGGATTTGAAGTTAGTGTTTTTTTGCTTTTTTATTTCGATAGTTACGTTGCCCGACTGCGTTTCGACAAGCGTCACAACAGTACTTTTTATTTCTTCGGGTTGTTTCCACGCGAAATGGTTTTCGACAAGAAGGGTTAGCGCATAGGCGAAATAGTTCCTGAGAACTATTCATATAGAACAGAGAAAAATATAGGCCGCTGAATAAGTCTGGGATTCTCCAAGCAGGTGCCATTTGACGGATATCGTAAGATGGTGTAATTGCTGATAGATTATAGTCAAGCTCTTCTTTGATTATATATTTCGCAACCTGGAGTGTTGCTTTTTTAAGGTTTTCATCAAGATGTTCATAGAATTGAACATCATCGTTGTTTGAGCGAAAATAGGTGCTCCCATCATTATTCAGAAAGGCAATCTGGCCAAGAGTGTCTTCAGTATGGAAGAAGTATTGAATCATATAGCGGTCTCGAAAAGATAAGATATCATTGTCGAGATATAATGATCCTAGTTTGAAGTGATCGATGAGGGGGGATGGTTCAGAGTCATCACCGTATATTTGTTCTGGTTCACGAAATTGCGTTTCTGCATCACCTTCAGTTAATCCAGAAGGATAAATATAGTCGGTAATGAAGTGGGAAAATTCCTCTGGAGAAATCATTTCTTCATCATAAATTGAAAATTCATCATCGATATCAATGTAATAGTCGGGTTCGACATAGTCGTTACCATGATCATAATAGGCATCAGTATCATCATCACAATCGATAGTATCATTACGGATAAAATCATCATTGGAATAATCGGGAATGTTGTTATTGATGGAATTAGCTTCGAAATTTAGAAAATCTAATGAATCGTCCATTTCATCCGTTTGATCAGGGAGCCGATAACGCTTGCGATTGTTTTCTTCAAGATAGGCAGTCAATGGGTGAAGACATGAAGAATAGATTGGTTGCTTTCTTTCAACAGTTTCAATATGAATCCTGTTGGAAAAAATGAGCCAACATATTAAAGAAAAAATCCTTCTGTAATCTGGTTCCGGCTCATGTATTAAAGATATGAGTTCAACTAAGTATTTTAATCGCTTGTGTAAATTAAAAATGATTTCGGTATCATATGATTCCATTTTATCTTGCGAAATGTAAAAAAAGAAACCATATTTTTCGAAGAAAGTCTCTAATGCTTCAATATCATTGTCCTTAATATCAAGTAATTCACTAAGGATGTTGTTATCTTTTACAGTTCCAGTTGATGGATCGATTGTAACTAACCCATCTAAAGCTTTAAACGCAAATAGAACTTTATCAGTAAGAGATCTTTTGAGTCGTAGGATTGTAGTGGTGTGATCAAAGTCATCAGTTGTGATTGTATCACACTTGCATTCGCAACAAGGGTTGCAAAAAACGAATTGATTTCCTGCTAGAGTGAGTGCATTTATAGTGTTTGTTGAAGGCATTGTACATACACCTCGATGATAATGTGTAATATATAAAGTGATTGGTAATTTAAAAATAGTATGTTTCATAAAAGAAAAAATGATTGAACTTTATTTTATTTTAAAAAGATTAATGAGAAAAGTAAATAATAATTTAGAAACAGGATAAAAATAAATGGAAAAATAGGAATATCGATTACAATAGCGCTCGTTTAAGATTGTAGTATCAGGAAGTTTTCCTGATACTACAATCTTTTTTTCTGCCAGAACAGATCCTGATCAGATCTGGCTCAATTTTGGTCAGAAATAAATAATTACATATTTTACAGCTGCTTTTTTGAGCAAAGTGCTGCAATTCCGAAATGGAGTCATTTCCATGAGGTTTGTGGTGGATTTTTGCGCACTAAAGTAGCTGATGATGGACGGGGGCTGTCGCAATAAGCCACCTACTTTTTGACACAATCCATAAAAAACGCAAAG